>Ga0310697_10000064_pt1 | contig 144718 bp, 110 predicted proteins | sample 172DNAGHGlowgp2_FD_203883 | JGI IMG/M metagenome (GOLD analysis project Ga0310697, IMG submission 203883) | Sheep rumen microbial communities from Palmerston North, Manawatu-Wanganui, New Zealand - 1728 DNA GHGlow gp2 (v2) (version 2) | ecosystem: Host-associated > Mammals > Digestive system...
TACATTTTTACATTGGAATTTATCAGTAAACGTATATGTGAGAGTATTTGCACCTACTGTTTTTGTCTTAGGATCAAACACATTGCTTGTAGCCGATGCCGTACCTGTCCACACTCCCGAACCACCATCGGCAGGGTCAACAGTTGTAGAGATTTCTATTGCTGCACCGTTGTAGCAAAGTTCAGTTGGATTTGTATCGTCAATAACCACCGTTGGCAAGTCATGGACAACCACAACATCGGTTGCCGGACTTGCAGACTGACAACCATTCGGGTCAGTATAAATCAACGAAATTGTATATGTTCCTGCTGAATGCATTTTGGGGTCAAACGCGCCTGTGGTAGCATTTACGGCACCACCGTTGTCAACCGAATAATCAAACGAGCCATTAGCAACAGTTCCCGTTGTGGAAATAGTAACCTCGTCGCTATTATTTCCGCTTACGCATACGCTTGCATTGCTGACTTTGATAGTCGGAGTTGGCAAGTCATACACTTCAACCGAAGTTGATTGTTGAGCAGCAGGACAACCTTTGTCGCTCACAAAATCGTAAGTGACTGTGTGCGTTCCCACACCAGCCGACGAAGGTTTGTATGTTGCCGATGTTTCGCTTGCTTTTGTCACATCGCCAGTCCATGTTCCAGTACCAACCACGCCTGCCGGGGTGATTGTGGCAGTAAGTGTTTGTTCGTTTTCATCGGAAACACATTCGTTTGTCAATGCGGAAAGTTTTGTGATTGGAAGTGGGTCGATTGTGATTGTTTTCTGTGAACTTCCTTTACAACCTTTTTCATCAACCACGCTTACTTTCACCACATAATCGCCTGGCTCAGCCAAATTCGAGAATGTTGGGCTTTGAATTGAAGTTGCATCCAATTTTGCCGCACCCGAACCCGACCACGTGGTTGTTTTGTATGTTCCTTCCACATTCAGCGCAATTGCCATTCCTTCGCAAACCTCGAAGTCTGGCAAAGCGGTAATCACAGGACTCAACGTGTCGTCAACCGTTACTGTTGCCATTGCACGCTCGCTTTCGCAACCGTTCAATGTTTGGCTTACATAGAAGAATGTTTTACCAACATCCGCTTTTCTCGTTGACGGAACCGGAGCTGTTGTTGATGCCGTGCCACCCGTTTCGTTTGTTCCATACCAATTGAGCGTGGCATTTGCCACAGCAGTTCCTTCTATAGCCGAAGGCGTATCGTCAACGCAATATGCTTGGTCTTTTACCGTTGGTTTTTGCGGAATTGCATAGAACGTAACGGTAACCGACTTCGTTTCTTTTGCGTCGCAACCATTTTTATATGCCAATGTGAGTGTCACATCAGTATCAACTGTCACCGTTTTGGTAAGCGAAACCGAAGCACCCGAGCCAGCGATGTCATCATCGCCAGTCCACGTGTATTCACCCGAACCGTCGTCGCTCACTGTGGAATTGAATGTAATTGTTTGACCGCTACAAACGGCTTTTTTATCAGATGTCAACGTAAGAATTTCAGGTTTTTCGTTGATTACAACAGTAACTTCCGACACTTCGCTCACACAACCTTCGGCAGTAGCCTGAATCGAATATGTTCCTGATTCTGATTTCGCCGACAAAGTTTTTGTCAAACCTGAATTTGTGAACGCTGTGCCATCTTTCTTCCACGTAGCCGATGCGCCTTGCGTTACTTCAGCCGAGAGCTGGATAGTTCCCTCGCCTTCGCAAATTGCATCATTGTCGGCGGAAAGATTTACCTCTGGCTTCGGATTGATAGTAACCGTAGCCTTGGTTGTTGGCAATGTGGCAGCCTCACAATATTTGTCGCTCAACGCAGAAATTGAATACGTTACCGATGAACCTGGAGCCGTTGGCAAGGTTGGAGAGAATGTTTTCCCGCTTGCAAGCGTTTGTTGCGACGACGTTGTCCCGTCGGAATACGTGAACGAGAATGTGTTTTCTCCAGTAAACGTGAATTGTACTGGTTTGGTGATTGTTTCGCCTTCGCAAATCACTTGACCACCCGAAATTGCCACCGTTGGAGCTTCTTTTGCAGTAACAGTGAATTCCGCCTGCGATTGACACGAGGTTGCCGTTGGATAATTCACATCTTTTACCAAAACGATATATTTCTGCGAACCTTCCACATCATCGTATTTTACCGACAAAGGCAGAGTAGCAGCGGTTTTCGAAGTAATAATGTTATTCGTTTCCACGCTACCTTTATACCATGTGTAGCTGAAATTGTCGGTACTTTCCTGCGAAGTTACCGTCAACGTTGTTTGGTCGCCAGGACACAACAATTCTTCGCCGCCAGTGATTGAGATTTCTTTTGGCTCTTTACACGTTGGACATTCAATGTACGTAGGAATAGCTGGCGAAATTGCGTAGCTCGCACAAGGATCGTCGGGGTTGAAAGCCGATTCCGCCGTGTTTTCCATTGTCCATTTGCCACCAGCAACCACACGGAAATAAATCACATCGCCATCTTGCGCCGAAGCGAATGCCGTACACGATGAAATGTCCTTGAACTCATCAACAGTGATTCCGCCCACATTCTTCCACGAAGTTTTTACATCAGGAGTTGTGGAATATTGATATTGGAAATAGGTGTTGTTTACACCGCCGAAATATTGTTTCAACATTTCCGAAACTTTCGCAAACACTTTCACACCATCGCCTGAACACGTTACCGTATCAGTATCAAATGTGGTCAAATCATAATATGCTTTGATTTGCGGTGCCGAACAAGCACGGATGATAATATCGTCGATTACAAGGTCATTACCATTTTGGTCAACATTACTATTGTTGATTACGTCCAAAATGATCGCATCGGAGCGTTCCAAATAAATATCGCCGGCAAGTTTCACCCACGTACCCGTACCACCTTCACTTTCAATGGTAGCTGTACCGCGAGCTTCGGAATAATTCGAAGTATTTCCTTGTTCAGTCAATCGGATTGTAACATCCACAGGATTGTACGTACCATTTGCAGAGTTTGTGAATACAGTAATATAACATTCATAGAACAACTGACGGTTTTGGCACAAATTATCGATTGTACGAGTGTACAACGATTGACCTCCCGTGTTTGGTTTACAGTTGATGAACAACGCGCAGCCTGGAAGTTCGCCCGAATGGTCAACCGACGGATCAACTGGATTACGCGGACCACCAATACGACCTGCCCATTCCAACTTCGCACCATTAACTGGCGTTCCGTTGTATGTGGTGCCATTATATTGCGTCAACACACCAGCCACACAATAATCACCATCGTTCAATGGACCTGAGCTACTAAACTGACAGCCAAGTGGAGCAGGTGAAATTTGAGCCCTAAACGGTGTATTTGTTGTCTTTTTCACCTGTTTAGGATTTGTGATGTCGGAAAAATCCCATACTTTGTACGTTTTACCCGAAGGGTCGCTGTCAATATCAAATTCACCAAAATCTTCTTTGAAAATCACCTTACGCGAAGCTGGAACGCTTGTTCCGTCAGGAAGTGTGACTTCACAACATTTCATAGTGGAAACTCTCAACGAATTCGACGTAAATGTTTTCCCCTGTGATTTCACTTCCAATTTGTAGGTATGCGAAGCAACAGTGGCAGGCGTTTCAAACGAATACGCAGGAGCGTTCGCACCCGAAATCGCACGATTGTCTTCGTACCATTGATAGGTTACGCCGCTTGTGTTGTAGGTGTTTTTCAGCAACAACGAAGCAAATTCACCAGCACACACTTCGGAACCGTCCAAACTATAGATTTGCGGATCGATTTCGCCATACACCTTGATGCTTTTCAGCATAATTGCCGATGTTTGGCTTGAAGAGTTCACATATACGGTCAATTTACCATCGGCACCAACGGCACTTTTGGTGAAATTCGATGCAGTTGCGCAACCGTGGTCAGTTTTTTGGTTACTTGAAAAACCTACATCCGAACCATTTTTTGTATTGTATTGGTCAGGGTTGGCAATCAATTTAATTTTTGGGTCCAAACTTCCATATTCCGGACGTTGGTTTCCCGTATTGTAATTCACACCTGGATAACCATAGCTCCATTCTTCGCTGTAATCGGCAACAAAGCAATATTCCACCTCAACAGTATAGTTTGCGGCAGGTTTCAAACCCGACACTTGGAACGTAAGCATGGTTTCCTGCGAACTCATTTTTGGCAGAACCAAGCCCCAATGGTCTTCGTTGTTGTCGTACAGACGGAATGAATCCAATTTTGCGGCATTGTTCGTCACGGCGTAGTATTTTCCATCAACAAACGTACCTTTTTTCTTTTTCACATCGACATCAGCATCTGGCGTCAATGGTAGATTAACGGTAATCTGAGGTTGAATAATTCCCAACCATCCTGTGATTTCATTCACACTTACATACGCTTCGTTTTCGTATCCAGCGCACGAGAAGTCAGTACCCGCAACCAATACCGACTGTGCGTGTACACCAAACGAACATATAACGCCCAAACAAAGAGTCCAAAATTTACGCCACAAATTGTGTTTCATTTTCTTTAGAAATTAATTTAAATTTTTGCAAAGATAAGACAAACCTTGGATGGAAAAAGTTACAGAGAATATAATGTTGACGATTATTTTAGATATTTTTCAAATCTGTTCCATTTCTTTCGGCGGCGACGACATTCTTTGGTTACTTGTTGCCGAAGACAGAAAGTAACACATAAACTAAAATTCAAAATTAAACCGAATAAACAATCCTTTGGTGCTATTGAGGTCAGGATGGTCGAGATAGTTCAGTCGCCAAATATATTCTAATCGAATGAATTTCAGCAAATTAGTCACACCGATGCCAGCTTCCATATACGGATATTTGAGTTCGTACGTGTTTGCAGGCAACGAAAGAACCGAGCCATTGTCGTTCAACATCCGTCCGTAACACGCTTTGAATGTAAGCAATTCACGGAGTTTTAACTTGCGCAACCCCCAAATTTTATTGAAAAAGAATCCGTTCAAGCCATATTCCACATACAAATTCACAAATGCATCGCTGGCAAATTCCATATAATTCATGTGGTTAAAATAATACTGTCCGCTACCGCCCGTTTCGTTTCCTCTATGAATTTCGAGCAACGGAAACGGCACTGGCGACGAAATGTAGCCCGCCTCAACAACGTAGTCGATTTTTCCGACACCAAGCAACACATTGTGGTTCACGACCAACCGAAACTGATTGTACCAATCGTGCATATTCGGCATAGTGTATTTTCCACGCATAAAATTGCAGTGGATAATCGGATAGCGCGTGGTGATGTACGTATGGCGGAAATGGTCAATCGACACCTCTTCCTTGAACGAAATGCGCACATCGAACGTGAAATCATACGTACGGAATTTCGGCAGTTGCGTCACCGTATCGAATTGATAATATGGCGGATTGTAGTGCGACGCACGAATAAATCCGGGCTTTATGGTGATATTTTTATTGATTTGTTGCTCATACGCCGCCACACCACGCTTCACCAGATACACCGCATCATTCTCGCTTTGCGTGAGCAACGCCGAAAACAAGTTGTCGTCGGACTGCACAAGCACATTTTCACGAATCAGGTCGAGAGGCTGGCGAAAATCGCCGATTCTATAAATATTCTGGTCGTAGCGGATATGGATAGCGCCAAAATTTGTGGTAGGCACACGCAAAGAATATTGTGCGCCGAATTTGAATTTCTGGTTTCGGCAGCCATAACCAACATAGCCACCCAACATCATTTTGTCGTGGAATTGTTTTGAAGTTCTCGCACAAAGATTGAGTCGTGTTCCTTCGATTTTATTGCTTTGAATGAAATACAAATACGGACCGAAGTCGATTTTCCAAAGCGTAAGATAACCATACAACAACATATTCATAACCTTGTTGCCCGCCTTAACAGCAGGAATCTGGTTGGTTTTCTCAATTGCCTGCTGCGTAATCAAATCAAGGCTGGTGAGCGTGTCGGGACGATACTGCGAAAGAAACGAAGTGTCACGCTGGCCGTAATCGCTTCTACGGAGATTGAACCGCCCTGGAACGACGCGGTTTTGCAAATAATCGTTGATTTGTGCGCTGTCAATTATGAAAGTTGTTGACTTTATGGCTGTTAGCGGTGTGTTTATAGCCTTATACGCCGTGTCCTTCGACAATTCAGGAACAAATTCCGCCGTCATTTTCTGTTGGCGGTTAAACCACTGACCATCAGCGGTTAATTGATATTTTTCAAACAAACGGAGTTTCCGCACAAAATTCAGAATTGAAGTCGGTTGCAACGTTGCGTCAATTTCAGCCAACGCTCCCGAGTCCTTTTCTATAATCATATAGCCGTAGAACGCCAAATCCTGGGAATTTTTTGGACGGAACCGAATGCGGTAATACGTTCTGGAATTGTCAACAATGGAATCGTCAAGATAATAGCGGTAATACAACATTGCCTGCGTGGAAATCGGGCTGATGAAATCCTTTGAAAGAAAACGAATATTATTGTAGAACGACATTTTTTCGTTGAGCGAGGCCATATACTTTGTAACGACTTCGTTTTCGGCAAAACTTACACCGTGTTGCGTTTTTACAATTTCTTGTATTTCAGGAAGTTTATTTTCCTGCCGCTTTTCGTAGTTCATATATTCCGAAAAATACATCGGCACGTTGTAGGTGTTGTCGTAGTCATTGGTTTTAACCAACACATCGGCATGTTTTCTGAAAAAGCCGAGGTCAAAAATTGTGCTGTCAATGCCGCTTAAACTGAAATTCAGTTTATTGTATGAAATCAACTCAATATTTTTCACATTTTCAGGGCGGTTGTCCCGTCGGTTGTGGATAGCCTTTTTCACAATAGGAATAGCAGGATTCTTGCCCGGACGGACAGTAATCGCATCAATTTGAATGGCAGCGGGAATCATTTCTATTTCCATCTCGCCTGCGGAAATCCGATTGCCATACACTTCCAAATCCTTGTAGCCAAGGGCGGAAATCAAAACAGTATCGGACGACCTCACCGGTCCGATGGAAAAAGATCCGTCGATTTGAGTAATCACAGCATTGTTGGTGCTTTTTACCCACACGCTGGCGAATGACAGCGGTTCCTTTGACTCAATGTCGATTACCTTCCCCGAAAAAGTTGTTTGCGCAACTCCCGTAAGAGCCGCAAACAGCAGAACTGCAAATACACTAACGAACGATAATCTTTTTAGTGATAACATTTTCGTTTTCAATAATTTGGATAAGATATTCACCCGAAGTCAAATCTGCTGTTTCAACCTCGGTTTTCTCACCTTGAATAGCAATTGACTTCACAATCTTTCCTTGCAAATTTCGCACCAAAATAGTACCATTCCCCGTTTCCGAACAAACCGTCACGCCTGTAAGTGCGAATGTCGGATATACGTTGCCCGTTGATTCTGAAACAGTTTCAACAGCTTCAGGTTGTTGGTTTTTATACACGCACACTTTTATCGAGAACTGGAGAGAGAGACCCGCGCCAGTTGTTGCACCATCGTTTGCCGCAAACGTAATTAACGTTGTTCCCGTTGCTTTTGGTGCTGTTCCGCTTACCACAAATGAATCGCCATTGTCGGCAACCCGAATCCACAACGGTTTTGAGACAAACGTAACAGGAAAATCCTTTTCTTCGGCATCGGCCACTAAATCTTTTTTGAGAAGCGTAATTGAAAACTCTTTTTCATGCTCGATAAAAACCGTATCGGTAAAGATAACCTTCGGGCATTCATTCACGAACTGACGAGGCGTTCCATTCCATAATTCAAACATAGTCTGGCCAATTTCGGAATTATTAAGGTATTTACCATGGACAAAATCCCATTCGTCGGCATATTGGTTGAGCAATTCGCTACCAGCACCTTTCGCATAAAGAGGCACAAGTTGGTTTGTGTGGTCAAGCGAATAATACGCCATACCTGGGATGTTGCCTTTCCCTTTATCTATAATCTGCCAATGGTTCAACATAATTGAGTCCTCCTTGAGCGTTGGGTCAGCGACAAAACCTGTTTCATGGTCGGCGGTGATGATAAGGAGAGTTTCATCCCAGCTACTATTTTTCTCAACCCACGCAACAACGGAATCCACCGTTCTTATAAATTCAATTTCTTCCTCAATTTGCCGTCCCGGCTGGTTTTTATGTCCGCCATTGTCAACCATGTCGTTTTCTATCATAACAAAGAAACCATTTTCGTTTTTCGACAAACAATTGAGAGCGGTTTTCCCTATTTGCCACAGTTGCGGCATTCCTTTGTTCCAATCGTCGTAATGAACTTCGTTGACATTCGTCCCTGTTCTATAAAATTGCATAGAACCATCGACGGGCATAATTCCAAACAACCGTTTAGGAGTTTCGCCTGTCATATATTTCACAAGCGAAGCGCTGTCTTCCACAAAAGTCCAAGGGTCAGGCTCGCCGTCGCCGTCAATGTCGCGGACAGTTGTCCAACCAGAATTTGAAGCCACGGCATATTCCGTTGCCCCAGCACGAAGACCATCAATAATTTCCTTTCCCCCAACATTAGTATAGTCAGGTTTGCTAAGCAATTGAGCATTCACATCGTATTCAGGATGAGCACAGCCAATTATCACATCGGCATTGGACTCTATGACAGCCTGGCGAGAAAGCTCGCCATAGTTTGTCCGCGACGCATTGTTGGTGAAAAAAGAGCCCGGTGTCGCATCGTAATATGGACTATTGGTCGCCACCCCCGATGCCTTGCCGATTTCTTTTGCATAGCGTCCGATTGATTTAAGGGCATTTTTGTTAAGGTCAACGCCCAAGCAATAATAATATGTTTTTTGACCTGTAGCCATAGCAGTTCCTGATGCTCCCGAACACGTTGCATTTTTCCGTTTCCAGAAATATTTGGTGTCAGTCCATGCCAACCGCGATTCATACGTATTGTTCCATTCCGAAAGACGGTTTGTAAAACTTGATGTTGCAGAAGCGTGGGTGCAGTTCCAAAGTTGTACAGGGAAACTTTCAAAAGAAGCTTTGTTACCTGTGTAATATTCCGCTGCTTTTATAGGCGAAATACCACAACCGTCGCTCACCATAAAAATAATGTTTTTCGGTTTTTTGATTTCATTTGGCATAAGACGGAAAATAGTCTGCGCAATTTCCGTGTTACTAATATAACTACCTAAGACATAGTCAGTTTCGTCGGCATAATTCTGCAACAACTTACTTCCTTCTCCTTTTGCGAAGAGCGGAGTTAATAGATTTGTGGAATATTCGCTATTGTACTTAATATCATCGGAAGATATTGACAAAAAATTAGATACTGGGGTTTCCTTATCGAATGACTTGCTTGTAAGATAGCCTTGTTCGTATGAGCCAACAACTATCATAAGTGTTTCGTCCCAACTGCTGTTTTGTTCTACCCAATTGTTCAACGAGATAATGTATCGTGCAAAGTCGTCCATTGCTGAAATCGTAGCAGAAACGTCTTGTTTTTCGGCTGCGCGGGCTGCTTTTGTAAATTCGCTTACAAATACAAATCCATTTTTATTGCTTGCCAATGCGTCCAAACCTTTGGTACTTGCTGTAGCATATTCTGTTGTAGAAAGGTTCTCTTTCCCGAAATACACACTCTTTTCAAACGAAGTAGGGAATGCATCCAACGAATTTGTTAGCGTCCAATGTTCATTTGAACCTGTTGGATCTGCATTTGTTGAATTAATAACCAAATCAATGTTCGAAGTTAATAGTTGGACAATAAGTTTTTTGTACGCGTCTTCGGTATTTGCAGCTTCTGCATGAGAAATGAACGGCAACACGGCATTGTTTGAGGTAAGTGCGGCGTCGGTTGCAAGTCCAGTTGCTTTTCCTTTTGCAATAGCACGTTCAATGATAGTTTCCAATTTTTCACCGTCCATATCGTAGCTCACCGCATCGAGAGCTGGTTTCACTCCTGTTGCGAGTGCGGAACCTGCGGTGATGGGATTCATAGGAAGCGAATCGGCATATTCAAATTCTTCCCAAACTCTTCGCACGTGGTAGTCGCCACGATAAGAATTAACGTGGTAATAATATTTGTTGACGTAGTTTCCATCGGCCACATATTTCTTGCCGAGAGATTCCCAATATGTTGGATAGTTGCAAACGGCAAGTTGAACATCGAAATTAGGGAAACTTTTGTTGTTGTACATTATTTGAGCATGGTTGTAGCCAACGCCGTCGGCCATCACAAGAATAATGTTTTTAGGCTGTGCAAAACCTATTGCCGACAAAAACACACAAACAATCAGAGATAGACATCTTTTTTTCATCTTACAATTTTTTTAAGGTTACGCAAATGTAGGAACTTTTTGAAATTATTGAAACAAATTGGAGAGATTTCGAGCGAAAGCAATTTTCCATCGGTATTTTGTGATTTATTTCAACACTGTTTGTAAAATTATTCAATAAAATCACTGCAAATTTTAAAATTCTTCTATATTTGAGCATTTGTTAATCATTAAAATTTAATGCGTATGAAGAAATTTTTTGCCTTAGTTTCAGTATTGTGCGCGTGTGTGGCCAGTGCCTTTGCACAAGCACCACAACTTAGTATCGAAGGAGAATCCTGGGATACCATGTATGTGACAATTCCTTACGAGAAAACTGAGCTCGATAGGAACAACGATGGAATAGCCGATGAATGGTTGGCTGGAAGTAGAGAATATTTGGAGAACAATTTATGGGATGAAATAGAGAAGGAAGGAGCATTTTCATTCTATTTACAAGGTACATCCACATTCACTGGTAAGTTGATGATAATAATTGCCGACGACAGCGAAGATGCAAACAACTGGGCTGCCCTAACAGACCCAATCTACATTGAAGTGAACAAGGACAAAGAATTTGTTTACTCCGGCTACACAAGAGTCATCAACACCGAACTCCAAACCACCGATGGTGCAAATGGGAAAATCGGAGATGAAGTGAAAGGCGGTTTGGTTAATCCAAAATATTTTATGGCTGCATTTCCTGAAGAAGGAGCGGAAGCGAAAACAGACATAAAACTTACATTCCCCCGTTTGGAACTTCGTTACACCCGACCAAACGAAATTATTGCGATTTCTATTCCCAACATTGACGGATTTTTGGGAGATGTGATTGAACCAATAAAACTAACCGACTATTTTATTAATCCGTACAATACAGATATGTGGTTTGAACTTGAAGAACACGAACAAGAGGAAGAAACATATCCCCCATTGCTTCAAGCAAAACTTGATGGCGAATATTTGAGAGTTTCCGCACTCGATTACGGAGAAAGATACTTTATGATTATTGGATATACAATGAATCCAAACGCTGAAGAAGGTGATGACTGGCCCTACATTACACAACAAAATAGTGTTTACGTAAACGTAAAGCCACGCAAATCGGCAGAAGAATCAGAATGTGATTTGAAAATATCTTTTGATGTGAAAGAAATTTCTTGCTCTGAAAAAACGGACGGAAATATTATTGCCAACGTAACGGGAGGTGTTGAACCTTATTCATACCGTTGGAACACAGGAAGAACATCAAATGGTATTTACAATGTAGGATACGGATATTATTATGTGACTGTTGTTGACGCAGAAGGTTGTTCCGCATACGAACAAGTATTTCTTGAAGAACCATTTATGGTATATGATTACGAAAAAGAAAATCCAACATGTGGCAACGAAGACGGAAGCATTACTTTTCCACCTAACGATTTTAATACGAACTACACATATACGTGGAATACTGGCGCAACTGGCAACACACTCGAAAATCTTGCCGCTGGTACTTATACAGTGACTATCACAAACGAGAAAGGTTGCACAGAGCAAGAAACTATTTGCCTTCAATATCAAGACGGTCCACTTTTTGATGTACGAGGAGGAAAGGCTTCTTCGTGTACATCAAACGATGGTTCCTATTTCCTAAATGACGCCAGTGATTGGGACTTAGAAGATGTTACTATGTATATAAACGACAAAGAAGTAACTTCATTTAATTCTTCTAATAATATAGAACCAGGAATATATAACTTTGCGATTGTGGATAAGGAAACAGGATGCCGTAATGAACAAACTGTTGAAGTTGGAATCTATCCATTCCCAAAACCTGAAGTCTATGCTGTTACATATAGCGAGGATTCCAAATCGGTTGTTGTGATGTGGACGTACGATTATACATATTACGATAATGGCAAGACAGAGGAATTGTTAAGTTTTCTTGAAACTATCGACTATTTCACTGTTTACCGTGAGACAAGCGAAGGTAAAGGTGAATATGATTCTGTTGGCTACGCAAAAGCTGCCTTTCCATTGTTCCAAGATGAAAACTTACCAGAACCAAATGGTTCATACCGTTACAAAATCTCGGCAACCGACAAGTGCGGTAGAACATCTCCTATGGGCTACGGAGAAAACAAAACAATCGGTCTTACTATGGACACCACAGTTGTAGTAAACGAGGATGGTTCTGAAAGCACTACGGTTGATCTTTCTTGGACTCCATACGAAGGTAAATTCCTTGAATCATACTTAATTTACCGAATCACTAAAGATGGAAATCTTGAGGCTGCAAAAGTTGGTCCTCTCACAACCCACTACACTGAAAAGCTTCCAGCAGGAACAAAAGGTTATTTCGTAGCAGTAAAATTCACCGACACACTGTATCTTGACGAAAACAACGTTCCAGCGCTCAAAGCTGAAAGCGGACCATTCTCGTTGGCTCTGAGTAACGTGGCTGAATTGGAAAATGCCGACGCAGTTGCTTCTGTTGATAAAGAACTCGCTTTAGTATATACTGCAAATAAATCAATTGTAGTTAATGGCGCACAATCAAGCGTAGCCGTATTCGACTTGCAAGGCCGTCCCGTTACAAAACAGACAGCAAATGGCACCGTGACCATTCCTATTGCAAAAATGGGAATCTACATCGTGCTTGTTGACGGAAAACAAGTGTTCGAGGTTATTGTGAAATAATTCGTCACACTACACACAATTTCACAGGGGCACATTTCGATGTGTCCCTGTTTTTTTTGCTGACAAACGTAAAAAAGCGAGGGTATAGTTGCCGTAACCAACGGGAAAACGTATAAGGTAAAATAAAGTGCAGTCGTTAGTTCATATTCACCGCACTGAACGCATAGGCAGGGATTTGCCCCAACGCGAGTGCGAGATTGTCAACAAAGTCTTGTAGTTTAGCCTTTTTAAGCATTGGACGGGCAATCAACGGCACATTGGCACGAAGCGTCACTCTGATTCGTGTGTCGTACGGTGCTATTTGTTTGAGCTGAATCCATATTCTAAACATTTCGTTTCCTTCTGTACCAATTTTAAGCAGTTTGTACGGCTCTTTTTCGAGAATGGAAAGCGTAATGCTCATTGCCTGCATTGCTTGAATAGTAATGGTTTCGCTCGTTACGGAAACCTTGTCTTTTACTTCGGCGGGAAGCATTGATGCAAGGTTTCTGAAATCGGACACAAAATCGAACAGTTGCTGGTCTTGGCAACTGTTCTTTGTGATTTTGCTTACGTATTCCAAATCTTTTCCCATTAAAATTCAGCAGATTTTGGATAGCGTGGGAAAGGAATCACGTCGCGGATATTCGTCATTCCTGTCACGAACAACATAAGGCGCTCAAAGCCAAGGCCGAAGCCCGAATGAGGAACCGCGCCAAAACGACGGGTGTCCAAATACCACCACATATCCTTCATTGGAATATGAAGTTCTTCGATACGTTTGTTCAACTTATCGAAATCGGCTTCACGTTCCGAGCCACCAATGATTTCGCCAATGCCAGGGAACAAAATGTCCATTGCGGCAACGGTTTTTCCATCAGGGTTTTGTTTCATATAGAACGCTTTGATTTCCTTCGGATAACCAGTCAAAATCACAGGTTTTTTGAAGTGTTTCTCAACCAGATAGCGTTCGTGCTCACTTTGTAAATCGGCACCGAAACCTTCAATTTTGTATTTGAACTGACCTTTCTGGTTCGGTTTTGAATTTTTAAGAATGTCAATAGCTTCGGTATAGGTAAGTCGTTGGAAATCATTTGCAAGCACAAATTGCAATTTCTCAATCAACGGCATAGTACGTTCCGATTCTGGTTTAGATTTTTCTTCCTGAATCAATCGTTCTTGCAAGAATTCCAAATCTTCGCGACAGTGGTCGAGCGCATATTGAATCAAATATTTGAGGAATTCCTCAGCAATATCCATATCGTCGTTGATGTCGGCAAATGCGATTTCTGGTTCTATCATCCAAAATTCAGCCAAGTGACGAGTTGTATTGGAGTTCTCAGCACGGAATGTTGGTCCGAACGTATAAACCTTCGACAACGCCATACACGCAAGTTCCACTTCCAACTGTCCAGAAACAGTAAGGTTCGCCATTTTTCCGAAGAAATCTTCACTGTAATCCACAGCCCCATCTTCGGTTTTTGGCAAATTATTCAGATCAAGCGTGGTAATTTGAAACATTTCGCCAGCGCCTTCGCAGTCAGAAGCCGTGATAATCGGCGTATGGATGTTGTAGAATCCTCGTTCGGTGAAGAACGTATGGATAGCATAAATCATATTGTGGCGGACGCGCATAATGGCACCGAACAAATTCGTACGGAAACGCAAGTGGGCATTTTCACGAAGGAATTCCAACGAGTGTTTTTTCGGTTGGATAGGATATTTGTCGGGGTCGCAGGCACCAAGAACCTCGAACGATTCGGCAACAACCTCAACGCGTTGTCCCTTACCTTCGGAAGCCTTCAGTATTCCATTCACGCTCAACGAGCATCCAACGGTGATTTTCTTCAAATCGTTTTCGTTGAATTTCGCCGTGTCGAACACGATTTGCAGATTTTGCAACGTAGAGCCGTCGTTCACAGCGGCAAACATCACGTAACTATTTCCTCTACAGTTTTTTACCCATCCTTTTACAACAACGGGAGTATCTAATTCTGTGGCATTTAGAATAGCCTTGATTTCAGTTTTTAAAGACATACGTTAATTTTTTAAGACTTTCATATATTCTGATAATGGGTATTCGCCCAAGTCGCCCCAACGGACTTCAAGTTCGTTGCAGAAATCCTTTTGATTATACTGCGATGCGATTTGATAAATTTGAATAACCGTGCGGATATAGTCAATTTTATCACTTTCAACTTGTTTTGCAAACGCTGGTTGTTTACTCAACGAATTGTACCATTCAACTTCGTCAATTAGATTTTCGGCATACGTTTTCAATTCGCGGTTTCCTGATTCAAAATCGTTCAATCTGTAATAGATGTAGGCTGTAGTGATAACCGCATCGTCGAAATACGGGAACTGCCAATCAGGCATAATTTCGCACAATTTGTTCAGCACATTTTTCGCCGAATCAATTTTATTTTCGGCAGCCAATTCAAGAGCCAACGAGTTGAACATTTGGCGAATGCCAATCACACGCGTTGTACGTTCGTGGAAATGATCCATATACACGCCTTTCTCGCCCATTCCACGCCATTTATATACATTCATCAATTTATCGTACAACACATCGGTGTCGATGTATGGAATACGGCTGTCGCTATTTTTCACAGGAACAAATTTGAAGGCAAATCCATCGTAGCGCAAGTAGCTGTCCAATCCCAAATCGCTTGCCGACGACTGGCTTGTGAAATACAATGGTCTATCCCATTTGTAGTCATCAAGACAATCATAAATCACTAACTTGTTCTTATACACATTGTTATCCTGCAATGTAAACTGAATTTCGTCCACAAGTTTTGCGGAATCTTTTCGTGAAATTGCATTGTTTTGCAGAGCAAGCTGTTTATCAACTTCGAATTTCAGATTTTTCGCAGGAATGAAATTGTATTTGTCGCCATAGCGGTTCACCAGCATTTTGTCGTCGCGGACAACTTCCATAGCGTCGTGGAGACGGACATAATTATCTTTCACATTGCTAAATTCCTGTACCACAACCATATCGCGAATGCCTTTGCCAACTTGTTCGCTGGTCAATTTCATTGGAAGCGGAGCCGATTCATACGCTTGACGTTTCATTTGTTGAGCGTACCAGTCAGTAGCCAACAGCGGCGTACACAACACACGCACATCAGTGCGCACGCCTTCAATTTCCTGAATGTACCACAATGGGAATGTATCGTTATCGCCAGCGGTAACAATCATAGAATTCGGATCGCAACTTTGCAGATAATTGTAGGCGAAATCATGGGCTGTGTACCGTCCAGAGCGGTCGTGGTCGTCCCAGTTTTCGGTAGCCAACAGCACTGGAGCAGGAACTGTTATGAGCAATGTGGCAACAAGTCCAACAGCAGTACCCAATTTCGGATTTTTCAAGGCATTTTTCACAATGCTGAAGATTGCCAACACACTCAGTCCAATCCAAATACAATACGCATAGAACGAACCGGCATACGCATAGTCACGTTCACGGGGTTCGTATGGTTTTTGGTTCAAGTAAACAATGATAGCCAAACCTGTCATAAGGAAGAGCAAAACCACCACAAGCGAATCATATTTTCGTTTGCTCAGATGGTATATCAAACCAAGCAAGCCAAGCAAGAACGGCAACATATAATACACATTGCGCGACGGCATATTTTTCGCCTTTTCGGAGATATAGGTCTGGTCGCCGACCAAATGCTTGTCGATTGCATTGAAACCCGTAATCCAATTGCCATGCTCTATTTCGCCGTGTCCCTGAATGTCGTTTTGGCGACCACAGAAATTCCACATAAAGTAGCGCATATACATATGGCACACTTGATATGAGAAGAAATACCGCAAATTCTGACCGAACGTTGGCATATTGTAAGTTTTTCCCTCACGGTCGTAGCGGACTTTGCGGGTATTTACGCCATCCTTTATGCCTGCCCACGACTTGTATGCCCGAATATGATGGGCTTCGCGGCTGTACATACGAGGGAATAATGTGCACATATCAGGATTCCACACATATTCCATACCGTTGCTAACCTTTTCGTATTTGCCATTTCGAGGAGTATAGGTGAATTTTTCCTTGAATTCAGCGCTTCCGTCGGCTTTCCAAACAGGCGACGCATTGTAGTACGGACCATACAAAATCGGCGTAGAGCCATATTGCTCACGGTTCAAGTACGACAACAACGAGAAGGCATCCTTAGGCGCATTTTCGTTCATTGGCGTTTCTGCATTAGAACGAAGAATAATCATAGCATACGAAGAATATCCTATCATTATCACCATCAACACATTAACCACCGTGTTCAGCACATATTTATTTTTTTCATTCACGTAGTACAATCCCCAAATAATTCCCGCAAATATTACAATCCATACCAACACACTGTCGGTAAGAGTTGGAATACCAAGGAGAAGAGCAATAAACGTAACCACGCCAACTTTCAACCATTTGTTGCAATTACTTTTTGTAAGAATAATGCCCGCAATAAATGCCAAAGCCACAATCACCAACCAAGCTACAAGTCCCGACTGGTAGGGCATTCCAAGAACATTCACACAAAATAGTTCAAAGCCCGAAGCCACGTCGATGGAACCAGCAATGATTCCCCACATCATAAATGCGATGAACACAAACGAAATCAAACAAGTGAAGATGATTCCTTTTATTGAAGGTTCAAATTTCTTGAAATAATATACAAACACAATTGCAGTGATTGTCAATAAGTTAAGCAAGTGAACGCCGATTGACAAACCCATTATATACGCGATGAGGATTATCCATCGGTCGCTCCCTGGTTCGTCAAAGTGGTCTTCCCACTTTAAGATTGCCCAGAAAACCACGGCAGTAAGCAACGACGACATTCCATAAACTTCGCCTTCGACAGCCGAAAACCAAAATGTGTCGGTAAACGTGTATGCGCCTGCACCAATCAAGCCAGAACACAAAATAAGAATGATGTTTGTAAGATTTAATTCACTGTCGCTGAAGAACTTCTTGGCAAGATGCGTGATAGTCCAAAACAAGAACATGATAGTGGCACCGCTTGCCAAAGCCGACATTGTGTTTACGCACGCCGCAATTTGTTCGGGCGACGAAGCGAACAACGAGAAGAATCGTCCCAACAACAAGAAAAATGGCGCCCCGGGCGGATGACCAACTTCCAATTTGCCAGCTGTGGCAATAAATTCTCCACAATCCCAAAGGCTTACTGTCGGCTCAATTGTGAGCAAATACACAATGGAAGCCCCTATAAATGAGATGAATCCTAAAATGTTGTTATACAGTCTGTATGTTTTCTCCATCAGTAAGAATTTAAATTCGCGCAAAATTAGATAAAACTATTGAAATATCGGTTTGTAATCGTCATTTTTTAGTTCCATCCTTGTGCTTTCAAATGCACATAATCACCTGAACGGCTGACCATCATAAGTCCCTGTTCCGCATCAACTATATTGCCAATCACCGCCACATCGGGAACCTGTTTCACCTGCTCGTACTGTGCAAGCGGTACGGTAAACAATAATTCATAATCATCGCCACCGTGTAAAGCAGGAATTATCGGTTCCATGCTAAATTCCCTGCAAACCTCGCCTGTAGCCTCGTTGATAGGAATTTTTTCCTCGTAGATTTTACAGCCAACGTTCGAGTTTTTGCAAATATGGAACAATTCCGACGACAAACCATCGGAAATGTCAATCATAGCAGTTGGGACAATTTTCGACTTAGCAAGCGCATCAACCACATCTTTCCGAGCTTCTGGTTTTAGGCAACGTTGCAGAACATATTCATACCCAGCGAGTTTCGGTTGATCGCCTTTCCCTTGGTTATACACCGCTTTTTCGCGCTGCAAAATCTGCAAACCAGCATACGCCGCGCCCAAGTCACCCGAAACGCAAATCAAATCAGTTGGTTTTGCACCTTTTCGATATACCACATTTTGTTTTCCAACAGTTCCCAACATTGTCACGCTAATCGCCATTCCTGTCATCGACGACGAGGTGTCGCCGCCAACCAGTTCCACGCCATATTGTTCGCATGCCACACGGATTCCATCGTACAGCTGTTCAAGCGCATTAACGGTAAATTTTGCGGAAACAGCTACAGAAACAGTCGCCTGCTTTGGCGTGCCGTTCATTGCGTAAATATCTGAAAGACTTTGCATTATAGCTTTGTAACCAACATATTTCAGTGGTGAATACATCAAGTCGAAATGAATGCCTTCGAGCATCAAGTCGGTTGTAACAAGCTGATATTCTGAATCGTTTAGTTCCAAAACAGCGCAGTCGTCACCCACACCTTTAATGGTTGATTCTGTTTGGTTGAAATTCTTTGTAAGTATGTCGATTAACCCAAATTTGCCGACTTCCTCAAGCGTTTTTTGTTTTTCCATCTTTTCAAATTTTACAAAGCGATTACCCTTTTATAGCTTTTACAAAGCGATTCTTTCCGAAGAAATCTTTCCGGATCTCGCAATTCACAAAACCATAGGATTCAAACAACGCAACTGTCTCGTTTCCAAACGATTCGTTAATTTCACAATACACTTTGCCGCCATCCACAAGATTTATTGAGGCAAACCGCGCAATCGCATCGTAATATTGCAACGGATTATTGTCGTCAACGAACAACGCCAAGTGCGGCTCGTAGTTCAGCACGTTGGGACGCATATCTTTTTTCTCGGAATTGCACACATACGGCGGATTGCTCACAATTATGTCATAATCAGCAAATTGCGACATATTTTCCTCGTCAAGCATATTGGCAAGGCAGAACGTGACATTCGCCTGAAGTTGCTGCGCATTTTTTTGCGCCACATCCAACGCTTTTTCCGAAACGTCAACAGCGGTGACTTTTGCATTTCGCACGTTTTTTGCAATCGAAATCGCGATGCAACCGCTTCCTGTTCCCAAATCGAGAATTTTTCCCGAACAATTCGAGTTTTCCTTGATAATCCAATCAACCAACTCCTCGGTTTCGAGGCGCGGAATCAGCACCGACGGGGTTACCGAGAACAACAATCCATAAAAATCCGACTTTCCACGCACATACTGCACAGGTTCCGACTGTTCGAGTCGGCGTAGGCACGTTTCGAAATAAATTTTTTGTTGTTCCGAAATTTTTTCATCACGGCTCAAAAGCAACGTGGTTGCCGAAAAGCCCAAATTTTCAGCTATCAATTCAAATATCGATTGAATTTCTTTTGGCTCGTAAAGTGTTGCCAATTTCTGCTGAAATCCTATTTTTACATCATTAATTGTCATACGGCAAAGATATAAGAATAACAAGAAAATACTCACAATTTTTCACAAAACTGATGAACGACGACAAAATCTACATGCAACGGTGCCTTGATTTGGCGCAGAACGCGTTCGGAAACACCTACCCAAATCCGATGGTCGGGTGCGTGATAGTGCACCACGGCGAAATTATTGGCGAAGGCTTCCACCACAAGGCTGGCGAACCGCATGCCGAAGTGAACGCTATCAATTCCGTGAGAAATCAGGAACTGCTTTCGGAAAGCACGCTCTACGTGAATTTGGAGCCGTGCGCCCATTTCGGGAAAACACCTCCGTGCGCCGATTTAATCGTTGAAAAACAGATTAAACGTGTGGTTGTTGGTTGCGTTGACACATTCAGCAAGGTTTCGGGCAAAGGAATCGAGAAACTGAGAAATGCCGGTATCGAAGTCACACTCAACGTATTAGAACAAGAATCACGGTTTTTGAACCGTCGTTTTTTTACCTACCACGAAAAAAAACGTCCGTACATTATTTTAAAATGGGCGCAATCGGCTGACCACTACATAGATAAGTGTGCCGAAGCAAAATCGTCGCCAAAAGGTGTGCGCATAACCGACGAAACATGCCAAAAACTCAATCACCAATGGCGTTCGCAGGAACAAGCAATTTTGGTGGGAACAACAACAGCAGTGTGCGACAATCCAAGCCTCACCACACGGTTGGTCGAGGGGAAAAATCCGTTGCGCCTTGCGTGGGATTTACACGACAAAATTCCAGCAACACACAATTTGAAAGACAACAGCACAGCGACCATCATTTTTTCAAGCAGTTATCATAAAAATACGGAACAAACTGAATATGTGCAAGTTACCAATCCAAAAGATATTCTTCAAAACACACTCGACTGCCTCTATGAAAAAGGCATTCAATCGTTGATAGTGGAAGGCGGAGCCGAAACGCTGCAAACGTTCATTTCTGCAAATTTGTGGGACGAAGCACGGATTTTTACCACAAAAGATGTTTTCGGTTCTGGTGTCGCCGCTCCCAATTTGCAACTTTCACCAACGACAGAAACGAAAATTGGAAACGCGACATTGGCAATGTACAATTCATAATGTACAATTATGATTATAGATTTGCATTGGTCATTTCTTACGGGAATAATTGTTTTTGGAGTATGATTTCCCCACCCATACTAAAACAACGACATTTGCTCGCCTGATTCGGGATTGTTCGAGGTCGGATCGTCATTGTCCCATTCGGTAGGTGCTGGATTTTGATTTTCAGCCTCTTGCTCTTCTGGCGGAAGTTCTTTTTCCAATGGCTCCACAAACTCCATCATATCAATAGTGTAGTTCGAGATGCGCTTGCCTTTTGCCTTGTAGCCTTTCACGCCGATAAACTCATCCACATCAATGTATTCCATTTCGCGGTTCGCGTGTTTTCCGCCAAAACTCAAACAAAGTTGAGGGAATCTGTCATCGTTGATTTTCAACAACTTGGAACCTTCCGCTTCGGGAATGAAGCTCACATATTTCGACGATTCTTCTATTTTGAATCGTTTTATGTAGTTCAAATCCTGCTCGGCATCATATACCAACGCTGTCCAGATTTTTTTATCATCGTATTTTTCGATTCGCAGAATTGGATATTCAAAATGGTTGCTCAAATCGAAGGTTGACAATGCAAATTTTCCATCTTCGGTTATCACAAGAATCTTGTCGGAGCCTTTGAATTCGCCAAGGAACGTGCCATAGCCGGCATCGTTCAAACGGCGTGTTTCCGCGTTGAAATAAATTTTTCTGCCACCCAACGTTGACACCCCTTCCTCTATCTTTTGAATTTTATAGGCAGGATGCTTTGTAAGAATATTACCCTTCGAACTCCTTCCTTTGATTGACAAAGTGCTGAAATCGACCTCGAAAACTGGTTTTCGCAAATGCAATTCCTGACGAAGATACACCTTTATAATTTCCGCCTCACCGTTTGGATTTGCGCTGAAATACAACACTTTAGTCTTTGGTGTTCCCAACGTGATATCATAGTCCTTATCGCGTGTTACGCCAAGCACAGGGAAACGTTTTATGTATGTCACGCCAGATTTTCCATCGCGATACGCCACGTTGTAAATCGTGCGCTCGTCGTTTTTCCTAAATACCCCAATATGGATGATTCCCGTTCCAAAAAACGCCTTGTCGGAAACCTTCGACACCTTGAAAGTGCCGTTTTGCAGGAACACAATAATATCGTCCAAGTCGGAACAATCGCAGATAAACGTGTCTTTTTTCAAACTTGTGCCGACAAAGCCCGTTTCATAGTTCGCATACAATTTTGTGTTGGCGTTCACCACCTGTGCGACTTCAATCTGTTCAAAATTACGGATTTCGGAGCGGCGTTCCCGTCCTTCGCCATATTTTTGTTTTATGTGTTCGAAATAGCGGATTGCATAGTCAATAATATGGTCGAGATTGTTGCGAACCTCATCCATATCAGCCTCCAACGATTTTATAAATTCATCGGTTTTATAGGCGTTGTACTTTGAAATTTTCTTGATTGGAATGTTCGACAACGCAATGCAATCCTCACGGGTTACTTCGCGCCAAAAGTCCTTCACATACGGTTTCAAGCCTTTGTCGATAGTGGCAAGAATATCTTCCTCGGTTTTGCACGGCTTGATTTTTTCATAGACTTCCTTTTCAATGAAAATCTTTTCCAACGAAGTCTTCATCCAGCTTTCCTTCAGTTCTTCGAGATTGATTTCGAGCTCACGACGGAGCAATTCAACCGTTCTGTCGGCATTTTTGCGAAGAATGTCGGAAACGCCCATAAATACAGGCTTCTGGTCGAATATCACATTGGTGTTCGGTGAAATCGACACGCCGCATTTTGTAAAAACATACAAGGCATCAATGGTTTCGTCGGCGGACACATTGGCAGGCAACGTCACTATGATTTGCACAGATTCGGCGGTGTCGTCGTCAACGTGTTTTATCTTGATTTTTCCTTCATCGTTAGCCTTCAGAATTGAATCAATAACGGATGTGGTTGTTTCGCCGTATGGTATCTCCGTTATTTCCAACGTTTTATTGTCAACTTTGTTGATTCGCGCACGAACACGCACGCGGCCTCCATTTTGTCCGTCGTTGTATTTTGACACATCAATCAAACCGCCTGTAGGAAAATCGGGATACAGCTCAAACGGTTCATGTTTCAGATATGAAACGCAGGCATCAACCAATTCGTTGAAGTTGTGCGGAAGAACCTTGCACGCCATACCAACAGCAATACCCTCGATTCCTTGCGCCAAAAGCAACGGGAACTTCACCGGCAACGTGACCGGCTCCTTGTTCCTCCCATCGTACGATGGGACCCATTCCGTTGTTTTTGCATTGAAAAGCACTTCAAGGGCAAACTTCGACAATCGTGCCTCAATGTAACGGCCAGCAGCAGCACCATCGCCCGTGAGAACATTTCCCCAGTTTCCTTGTGTGTCAATAAGCAACTCTTTCTGTCCCAATCCCACAAGGGCATCGTAAATACTCGAATCGCCGTGAGGATGCAGTTTCATTGTTTCGCCGCAAATGCTTGCCACTTTGTTGTAGCGGCCATCGTCCATTTTTTTCATGGTATAAAGCACACGACGCTGAACAGGCTTGAGTCCGTCCTCCAAATACGGAATGGCGCGGTCGGTAATTACATACGAAGCATAGTCAAGAAACCAATTCTTGAAATAATCCCCAACATATTGAATATTATTTATCGAAGAATCAATTATAGGTTCTTGATTCTCAGGAACTACTATGTCGTCTTGCTGTTCGTCCATACTTTATATTTTAGGCACAAATTTCGCAATTATCCAAATAAAAACATCATAATAACGAAAGAAGATTTCACAAAGAAATTAACGGGATGTTTTCTGTTTCAACAATAAACCAAGCGACAATTCTTTCGCTTTTCAATACTTTATCATGGAAATCGAAAACGGCTACTGCGTGTACGATTACTTTTTGGGGGAATGGTTGAGGAGAAATTACGAAGAATCTGCTACCTTGCAAAAAATTTGAATATGATTCAGCAAATAGAATTTACATTGTCGGAAAAACGTCGTGGTTGTCATTTGATTACGCACGAAGTGATGGAACATCTTTCGGGGAAACTGCCGCAAACGGGCATTCTAAACTTGTTTGTGAAACATACGTCGTGTGCTCTTTCCATCAACGAAAACGCCGACCCCGACGTCCGTCGCGATATGGAACAGATTCTGAACCATCTTGTGAAGGAAAACGAATCGTATTACGACCACACGCTCGAGGGTGCCGACGACATGCCCGCCCACGCCAAAAGCAGCTTGTTCGGCGTAAGCCTGACCATTCCTATAACCAACGGCCGCCTAAACCTCGGCACGTGGCAAGGCATCTACCTCTGCGAATTCCGTAACTACGGCGGACCACGAAAACTTGTGGCGACGGTGATGGGGGGATAGTAGATTCTGTATCATAATTGTAAAGACTCTACAATTAATTTGTCTGCTGGTAACCAATTTACGTTGTTAAGTTCGCTTTTTGACAACCACATTGCTGCCTCATGTTCTTTTAAAACAAGGCTTCCACTTTCAACTCGACATAAAAAGCAATGCATTGTAAGATGAAATTTAGGATAATCCCATTCTATAGTATCAATAAATCTTTCAACGGCAATTTCTGTATCCAATTCTTCTAAAATTTCACGTTTTAGAGCATCTTCTGATTTTTCGCCTGCCTCAATTTTTCCGCCAGGAAATTCCCAATAATCTTTCCAATCTCCGCTACCACGTTGAGTAGCGAAAAACCGATTTTTACTATCATGTATTATAGCGGCAACGACTTCCATCTCTCAACTATTATGGCGTTTTTTTATTACTTGTGAATAATAATTTTCAAGTGACTCAGAGAAAATTTGCATTTCCAATCTTTTACATTCTTGTTTTATAGCAACAATGTTATTGTTAAAATTCTCGTCAATCCATTTTTTATCTTCTACATTCACATCTTCGTTGTCAAGAAATCGATAAAGAATGTCACTTCTTAAAACATCGTCTCTCATATAATAATTGGGGAGATACATTTCAATAAAGTCCCATAAATTCGAGTATAGTGATTTATCCATAAAACAGTATTACTTAATTTCTTCAAGTCCAATGGACTTCAAATATTTATATGTCCCATCATAAAATTCAGGCCGTCTTGTGTGATCATCAGGATTACCCTCTGGCACACAAATAATCATGCCTTGACGAGCACGCGTAAGCAAAACACGATATGCATTTAGTTGATACATTTTTCGTTCTTCCTTGTTAATGCGATTCCATTTACTTCCCCCGTTAAACTCAAAATATTCCCAAGAGGTTCCATTATGACGTAAATCACCATCCCATACAAGACAAGTCCAGTCTAATTCTAATCCTTGTATGTCAAATTCACTGGCCGCATCTTCTAAAAATAATGAAGAACGAACATCATTGATATCATCCAAAAACCAATGCACCGTATCTGGCTTACATCGCACGTCTATTGAAAGCGGTTTAAGACGATACGCTTTTGACGAAACAACTATACCATAACGTTCGTTACCTCGTGCATGTTTTTTTATCCATGCTTTTGCCTTGTCTATATTTCGTGTTAACACAATCGGATAACGGTCTGATATCTTTGAATAAATTTCGCGCACTTTCTCCATATCTCCATCCAACAGATAATGTACCATATTCGATAGGCTTTCTGCACGAAAACTACGCATTGAAACAGCTAAATGTAAATCTTCGGAATATGTGACATGCGGGTTCTGCACCAATAGTTCCTTTACTTTGCCTTCAGCATATTCTTTCGATGTCAGTTGATTTGATATATAAACTTGCCACGTAGGAAAACTGTCGTTCAATGCCCGAATCCACTCACCAATGCCAGCCTCTCCTGTATTTATCTCTTGACCACCTCCTACAAGGCATACAATGACAGCCCAATCTTTTCGTTGGTCAAGTGACCAAATAAGAAACTCTCCTTCTGACATTGGAAAATCAGAAAAATCTTTCTTCCTTTTTAACCACGAGGCAATATGCTCTTTATCCCATGACCGTTGCGCCTCATCAAATATAGCTATATTTTCTACCTCTCCATATCCAGCTTTATTGTCTTGCAGTTCTTTGGAAGGATCTATTTTTAACTTTTTATTTTCTACATGTACCTTGCCCAACATGTTGTCACGATAACGGTGAATTATCTGGATAAAACGTTTAACTTCGCGTTCTGCTTCCTTTTTGGTAATTTTATTTCCGAGTTTTTTCTCCTGTGCCTGTTTGTCTCTTGTAAGCGCTTCGGTTAATACAGAAACTAACGGACCATTACCCGAAAGATATACAGCCAAATCTTCTTCGGATTCTTGTTGTACGGCAACATTCAATCCAACTAACGTTTTCCCTGCTCCGGGAACACCTGTTACAAAACATATACTTTTGCCTCTTCGCGATTTCGTTTCACGAATGACATGTTGTACATATTCAGTTGTTCGCTTCAATTGTTCTCCTTCAGCTTCGTGACGAGCAATATCTTCTACACTATGATTTAAGTATAGCGAACGCGCTGCTTCTATAATAGTTGGAGTTGGAGAATAACGGCTACGAGCCCAATCTGCTAAAGGAATCGAATATGTATTTGATTCTAAATCATCTGCTAACGCCAAATTTATTATATAGCTAAGATGATTGGCATCCGTCAACAATGGTTCATAGACACCATCATCATAATGAGAAAGCCGACAATCAGTAGAATACGTTTTGCTTTCAGTCGCTACAAGAATGGGGATTATGAAACGATCTATACTTCCCTGATGAAAATTCTTTAAATCAAGCGCATAATCCAAGACTTGATCAACATCTTGATGTAGAAATTCAGTTTCGCCAGCTTTAAATTCAATAACAAAAATACGTTCACGTAATAAGAGAACGACATCTATACGTTTGCCAAGACGAGGGATCGTATATTCAAATAAAATCCACGCTTCTTCATCTTTAAAAGGACATAATATCTCCTTCATGATTTGGATTCCCTGCTCCCATGCAAATTTCTGAGTGGAAGCAGTATCCATCTCATCTGCACGAGACATCTTACCAAAGATTTTATCAACAGACTCTTTAAGAAACTCTGATAGTGTTGAGTTATAAAAATATCTGTTTATCATAGCATATTATTTTTCATAAATGACAAAATTTCGATTTAATTTTTATCCCCCAAAGATATAAAAATCCAAAAAACTAAAGCGAAGGATGGGAGAGGATAAAAATCTTTTTTGAACAAAACCCACTACATTGGCATTGCCTGAAAAATCTTGCCGTTAATTAATTTCCCGTTTTTATGCTTGTTGCGTTTTATTCCGTCGCTTCCCCAAGTCCCCCATTGCTTAAAGAAGAAAGCGGAACCTTGTCGATTGCATTGCTCTTGTATATTCAACACCCACTCCTCACGCATAGGGCGAGCTTGCGGTCCACTTTCTCCGCCCACTATCACCCAATTAATATTTTTCAAATCCAACTCGCCTAAATCTTCTATCAATGGTTCGCACGAAAGAAAAAGTATCGGAGCATCTAATATGCGTAAACAATCAATACGTTTTTTTGAAGACTGTGCCTCAACCGTAACGCCAAGCCACACATTATTAGGCACATCGTGTGTCAAGAAATACTCAGTCATTCGTTCCGCCCGTTTAGTGAGCAACTGGTATCGGTGTTGTGGTGTCCGACGAATGGTGTTCATCACTTTGTCAACAAATTCAAAAGGAACATCCTTATGGAATAAATCGCTCATTGAACATACAAATATGGTATGAGGTTGTTTCCACTCCAATGGTTCTTCAAGGCATTCCTCATGCAAAGTCACATTAAAACCATTGGCATATTTCTCCAGTCCCATCGCGTTCAGCCGCCGTGTCATCACTTCTGCGTAGCAGTGGGTACATCCTGGAGATATTTTTGTACATCCCGTAACAGGGTTCCAAGTCTTATCTGTCCATTCTATTTTGGTGGTTTTCACTTCTTTATTATTTGATATGTTATAATTCTATTTTCTTTGTATACTTTTTCATAATTGACCAATGGCGATTTTTCTGTAAATGATAATCTGCCCTCTTTTTTCATCTGTTTTATTGTTTCAGAAGCGTGAATTGGAATATGTCCGCATTCTAATGTATAATCAAAAACATCTTTATTTGTTTGAAGTATTCCTTGCAAGATCTTTTCTCGCAATTCATTTTGGAATCGTTCTATTTTATTTGGAAGTTTTCCTTCAAAAAGATTTAACTGAATTTTTCCTAGATCATCGTCAATGTCAAAATTAGCCTCTCCATTAATATTATTTTTATCCCACGCCGTTTTTAAAAATTTGTCAACGGCACGTGGATGTTTCGCACCAAAAATTATTCCATAGATATTTGCTCCCTTTTTTATTGAAAAAGGATATGGTTTTAATTTAGTGTGTTTCGGCAGTCTTTCCTTTAATTGCTCAAGTATGCTTTTGTGAACGTATTTGTATGGGTTTTCTTTTATCTTATCTATATCAATCTTGAGATTTGTTTGAAAAGCCTGTGTTTCTCCAAACCTGACAAAATATGATGAAGACAAAAAATACAAAAAGTCCGTTTGAGACAAACTTTCCAAATCCATTAGATATTTATCCGCAAGAAATTTCATACCGTTTTGATCCAGGAACAATAACGATGGATGAACGGCAATAGTAGATAAGGTTTTCGGGAAAATGTCTGCAAAATCACAATTCCGATAATACAAAAACAAATATTTATCTTTTAGTCTTTTAAGTTCACCATCATTAGCAACAAAAGCATCACAACTATTCTGCATCGCTTCAAATTTGCTTTTACTATATTCGTTTAAACAAATATTCACCTTGCACTTCTTGTTAAAAATATTGCCTGCTTGTTCTTTAACTTGTTGTAGCAAACGAATAGGACTACCTGCAACGCCCTTAATATCATAACCTGTTCCTGCAAAATAATCAAAAATCCATAAATCCTTTTGGGGATAACTCATAACAAATGTTGGCAACCATTCCTTTACGTAACTTTCAAATATCTCAAATTTTGTAATAGTCCCTTCATCAAACGGATGATCATGTAAATTCTTCGCTGTCATATTTTTTAGATCTTACTTTCTTTTGATGATAAAACTTGTAAAGCATCTTCTATTTAAAAATTACTTTACAAATCTAATCATTTTGTATTACCGTCCAAAAACTCTATGTAACAATTCTTTGTTCAACTCAGGATATTTCTCATATTGTTGAATGTTGTGTTCGACAATCGTTTGCATCAGTTGCCATTCGTCTTCACGAAGTGGATGATATGTTTCGTTTGGATAGAACATTAAATCTTCAAATTCTTCCACATGCCCCAACACAGAATCTGTGTCTTCGGTTAGGGTATGCAACATCTGCATTAATTCAGACACAGAGCTGCCGTTGGCATAATGAGCGAAAAACAGAAATGACGCAACTTTCTTTTCTATCGTACACACCTTGGGAACAAAATCTTCCATAACAACAATAAAAGAACTACGACCATCTGGGGAATTGTGACCTTCTAGTTCTTTTTTACAAAGCATAGCTGCTGCATAAAGTACATGTGTTTTGTATCCCATATCGTATTCAAGCTGCTCTCGTCGTTCCTTTGCCTCTACTGGATTAAATGTGGTCAGATAGTCCAAATAACGGCGATACTCATCTTCGCCCTTTCCTGTCAGTCCCAACATTGAATCACGCAATCGGTCAGCTACTTCATCCAATTAGTCAATGTTTTGCACCCCTCTATCCATCATGTTTTGCAACAATTTGGAGTTCAAGTCAACATTTTCTTGCTCAAATCTGATTATCTCATCTATATTTTTAATCAACTCTTTGTCTACCATAGATCTTTGTTTTTTTCATTGTTTTCTAAAGGAAGTAACCATTTTATTGACGTCAATAAAATGGTCCAGCATAAGTTGAAACAAACTGTTTTGAGAAATATCTGTCTCTCTTATTTCCCTTCATTCTTCAACATTTTCTTCGTTTCGTTTGCCAAGCGTCGTTCAACTTTCTTCACATCTTCGGCAGGAGGAAGATTTTCGGGGACAATGCCTCGTTCTACAAGCATTGTTCGAACGGCAGAGTTGTTGTCGATATGTTCTTTGGTAATTGGGGCTTCGCCTTGAAGGTCTTTAGCCTGCACGTTCACACTCGTCATTTCGGCGGCAAAATCCTTTGCCTTAATGCTTATGGTTGGCAGAAAATCGGCAAGCGGACGGGTCTGTGGCACACCCAACCGTTGCTTCATCATACTCGTGCTAAGGCGGAAAAGTGCCTGGTCGCCTTTCGAACGAATAACTGCGAACGTTTGGTCGTTTACACCACGTTCGTAAAGTATTCCCGACAGTTTTTTCTCTGTTTCCTGCAATTTTGCACGTGCCTGCACACGTTCAACCTCCATCAGTCGTTGTTCTATGAGTTCCGCACGACGGGTCTGAACGGCAAAATACGTTTGTGCAAATGCAATCTATGGTTTGCGAGGATCACCGTTCTGTGCCACCAAATAACAAGCATATCGGGTGAGCATAATGTCATTGACCTCTCGCTCCGCACCAGAGCCTAAAGTAACCATTTTGCTGACGTCAGCAAAATGGTCTGTTACCGATTGGCCTGCATTCTTGCAAGATTCCTTGGCTTTATCAATTACATTGATAAAATTACGCCATTGCGTATAACCAAGCAAAATGCTTATTTCTCGTGCACTCCAACATTCGGTTTCGTCAACCTTACAAACTGCCTCTTCAAAGTTTTTGAAAAGGTCTTGAATCTCTTCTTTTTTCATATTGTTGTTATGTATAAAATTTTTACGCTACAAATATACACAACGCCCCAATATTTTCAAAAATAGAATTTACTGAAAATCAGTTATTTATGATTGTTGAGTGTTTTCTTATGTATGTTTATATTTCATACGGAAATTTATGCTTTTTAGTCGGTCACAATTTACGACCAGTTCGCTTATTTTTCTGTCATTTTTTTCAATCTGGCATAATCTTCCAACAGATTCCAAAGTCCGTCTTCGCTCAGAACGCCTCTCTTGAGATTTTGAGGCAGTTTGCCCAATTCGTCGGCAGAAAAATCGGCGCGCCATTTCGATGAATAGTAGGCTTCCAACTCGGCAATGTCAGATTGCTGGGCGTTGAAACACGCAATCGCATGTTCCAATTGCTCAACGGCTTCGGTACACTTGTCGTAAATACGTTCCATGTGGATAATTCGTTCTGTTTGTGTCATAATCAAAGTTTGTTTGGCAGTAAAAATACGATTTCTTTACTGGAATATGAAGAAAACTTCTATTATTCAGTCACGAAGAAATCGCTCATAATCGCATCCGACAGCATTATACCTTTGCGTGTGAGCGAAATGTTGCCATTCAGTTCCTGCAAAAACTCTCGTGCAAAATAGATGTTTTTGTGCTGCTCGAAAGTGGAGAAAAAATCAGGAAATAGTGTTTTAACCGTTTCGCAACAAACGCCTTTTTTTGTCCGTAAACCAGTCAATATCAACTCATTGTATTTGTCGCAAAGCGACAATATTTCGGTTTCGCAAGGTATAATGCCTTGTTTGATGGAGGCAATGTATTTTGCATTGTGGGCAATGTTCCAATAACGTTTTTCGCCATCGAACGAGTGCGCCGACGGACCTACGCCAAGATATGGTTCGTCTGTCCAATACGATGAATTATGCCGTGAATACATACCGTTACGAGCAAAATTCGAAATCTCATATTGCTCAAAACCTGTCTGCTCCGACCAGTCAATCAAATAATTAAATTGTTCCAAAACGGATTCTTCCGTCGGTAGTTGAACTGTTCCACGGCGAACAAACGTGTTGAGCGCCGTATGTGGCTCTACCATAAGCGAATACGCCGACAAATGCTGTACGTTGAGTTTTTCGACTTCGGCAAGATTCTGTTTCCATCGTTCCACCGTCATATTGGGAAGACCGTAAATCAAATCAACGGTAATATTCTGGAAACCTACTTTTTGTGCAATTTTCACTGCATTTCGTGCTGATTCGGCAGAATGACGGCGGTTGAGCGCACGAAGGTCATCGTCGAAAAATGACTGAATCCCGATGCTCAAACGGTTTATGCCCAAATCACGCAAAGCGTTGCAATATTCCTCGGTAATATCGTCGGGATTGCATTCAAACGAAACCTCAGCCCACGGCTGAACAACAAAATTCTTCCGAATAACCGAAAAGATTGTCTTTAATTCTTCTACTTTCAATAACGACGGCGTTCCTCCACCAAAATACAATGTTTCAACAGGAGCCGCAACGAAATCCTTCCGCATACGCAACTCCTCACAAACAGCACTCACAAACTCTTCCCGCGTTTTCAAATTCAGACTAAAATGAAAATCGCAGTAGTAGCAAAGCTTAGCGCAATAGGGAATGTGGATGTATATTCCAGCTTTTGTCATGACAATACGAAAAAATGCACAATGCACAATGCACAATGCATAATGTTCAATGTGCAATGTATTGTCATGCGGTGTGAAATATGGAATTGACTATGCGACACTGTTTTTTACGATAGAAGTTAACATTCGTAGAAGCTCTCGGCAACGGAAAAGTAGTTGATCCGCTTGTTCTTTAACAATAATTTTTGACTCTGTAAGTAATTCCAACCAATACTCAGTTTCGCTTGCTTCTTTAAGCGCAATATTCATTTTTGCATGAAAATCAGCTTTGCTTTGGGCACGAACAGCCTCTTTTACATTCGCCCCTATGCTTGTTCCGCTTCGAAGCATTTGCTTGGAAAGAACATACTCTTTCTTTGTATCACACAGATATGAATAAATCTGTATTATTTCAAGGGCAAAAGATTTACTCTTAACAATAATGATGTTGTCGGCATCTTTTTTCATTGGTTGTGGTGTTAATTTTTCATTGTGAATTGTGCATTATGCATTGTGAATTACGTCAAAATCTCAAACCCTTCCTCTGTCACCACCAGCGTGTGTTCCCACTGGGCGGAGAGTTTTTTGTCGGCAGTGATGACTGTCCAGCCGTCTTTGAGGAACTTGCATTTCCACGTGCCTTCGTTTACCATTGGCTCTATGGTGAAAACCATGCCAGGAACCATCAGCACGCCACGTTGACGGGGCTGCGCGTAGTGCACCACTTCGGGTTCGTCGTGGAATTTTTTGCCAATGCCGTGTCCGCACAGGTCGCGTACAATGCTGAACCCGTTGTCGTTGGCATACGGTTCAATGGCATCGCCAATATCGTTTAATCTGCCGTAAGGCTTAACTTGTTTCAATCCAATTTCAAGACATTCTTTTGCCACATCGACCAATTTCTGTGCGTTCGGAGCCACGTTGCCAATGCAATACATACGGCTGCTGTCGCCGAAATAGCCATCAAGAATTGTGGTACAGTCAACATTCACAATGTCGCCGTCTTTTATTATTTTATCGGGCGAAGGAATGCCGTGACACACAACTTCGTTGATGGAGATGCAGCAACTTTTTGGGAAACCTTCATAGTTCAGACACGCAGGAATGCCGTGGTGGTCGTAGGTAAATTCACGCACAAAATTGTCGAGATGCTCGGTGGAAACACCTTCTTTGATTTCCGACTGAACCATATCGAGCACGGCGTGGTTCAACGCACCGGCAGCACGGATTTTCTCAATTTCCTCGGCAGAATATAAAATCGTCCGTGGCAGAATCCGAAAGCCTTCACGGCGATATTTGTCGAGTTCACAATCCTGAAGCCAATGGCATTTCTTGTATTTCTTTCCGCTCCCGCACCAGCAGGGATCGTTTGGTTCTAATTTTTGCATTGTATTAAAAAGATGAAACATTGTTAAAATAAACTTCCTTGTTTTGCATTTGGCAAACGACCTAAATGTTTGTATGCCAAAGGAGTAACTTCTCGTCCACGAGGAGTTCGTTGCAGAAAACCTTCTTTTATCAAGAATGGTTCATACACTTCCTCAATAGTGCCAGAATCCTCTCCTACCGCCGTTGCAATGGTATTTACACCGACAGGACCGCCACCAAATTTGTCGATAATGGTGCAAAGAATTTTGTTATCCATCTCATCAAGTCCATATTTGTCAATATTGAGCGATTCCAAAGCAAACTGCGTAATGTCGAGCGTGATATTTCCAGAACCCTTCACCTGCGCAAAGTCGCGGACTCGGCGCAAAAGGGCGTTGGCAATACGTGGAGTTCCACGGCTACGCGATGCGATTTCCTTCGCCGCCTGGGTTTCAATGTCAATATTGAGTATTCCTGCCGAACGTTCCACAATTTTGGTGAGTAGGTCTATGTCGTAATATTCAAACAGACATTTTATGCCAAAACGTGCGCGGAGCGGACTGGTGAGCGATCCCGAACGTGTGGTTGCGCCAATCAGCGTAAACGGAGCCAGCGAGAGTTGCACCGAACGGGCACTCGGACCTTTGTCAATCATAATGTCTATACGAAAATCCTCCATCGCCGAATACAAATATTCTTCAACAACAGGCGAAAGACGGTGGATTTCGTCGATAAACAGGACATCGTTTTCCTCAAGGCTGGTGAGCAAGCCTGCCAAATCGCCTGGTTTGTCGAGAACTGGACCCGATGTTATTTTGAAATTCACCCCGAGTTCATTAGCAATGATATTGGCAAGCGTAGTTTTTCCAAGACCTGGAGGACCGTGCAACAGCACATGGTCAAGCGATTCCCCACGCATTTTCGCGGCGGCGACAAAGATTTTCAGATTCTCCACAACCTTCGACTGCCCCGTGAAATCATCGAAATCAAGCGGGCGAAGCTGTTTCTCGAACTCGCTGTCTTTGTTGGAAATATGTTCAGGGTCAAGATTAGAATTCATTGTCCTATTTTTTACAAAAGTAATAAAATTAGAATATCACCTCCCTACAATCAAACATTCCCGTTCCTCTAAAAATTAGAAACAACGGATGTACGCCGTCAACAAAGGCTATTGGCGCAGATATGGTTGTCCATTGTGCAGATGGTGACACCGGGATTGAGCCAACACAAACTCCGTCTTCCTGCTGATACACTTCGAAAACGCCTGTGGCATCGCCTCGTTGCACAATTGCCAACGAAGTATTGCCAACAAAGTCAAAATATTTGAACCCAACCAACGTATTGTTTCCAATTTCGTGGATAAACCGTTCGTCGGCTTCGTGATTTACATTTGGAAATGATTCCGTATAAATTTTGTTGGAGCCATGTGGCATCGCACCATTTGTAATGTTGCAGGCAATTACCGCTGGATACGCGCCAGAAGCCACAAGCGGCGCACCATTCAATCCGCACGAAGTGATTTCCACTTGCGGAATTGTACCGTCGGACAAGATTGTGATTTTTTCGGCGCAAGCCTGACGGCTATAGTCGGATTTATGCGTAAGACGATGGTAAAACACATACCACTCGCCATTGATGTTCTCAATGCTTCCGTGGGTGGTTCCTGTCATATTCAACCGTTTTGCCTCGCTTCGTCCATTGAAACCAACATCACCGTTCGAAACAATTGTACCACCAAACACAAAATCCCGATCTGAAAATTTACTTGTGGCATAACACAGTTCGTGGTTTTGCAACGACGAATAGATGAAATAATACGTGTTTCCAATTTTTCTGATGGAACTTGCTTCGAAAAACGGATGTTGTTCGAACGACGTTCCCCGTGTTTTATACGGAATAATATGTCGTGGCGGAACTTTCACAGTGAGCATATCGTCCTCAAGTTCAAGGACAATCGGTCCCATTACACTGTCTTTTTTCGCCATCGAAATGATTTCATCTCGCGACTTGCCAAACATATCCATTTCGCTTTGAATATGTGCTTCGTTCGTGAAAAAATCATGTTCTTCCTCAAACGGATATTGCGTGCCGAAATACAACAGAATTCTTCCACCGTCGTTAATAACAGCAGGGTCGAAGGGCACATAGTCGTGCATAGGACGGCCGTCGGCATACGACACAAAGCCTAAAAATTCGTATTTTCCAGCGGGTTCGTCGCACACCGCCACGCTAATCGGTCCAAAATAGCCTCCAACACCACGGAAACCCGACATTGAGTAATATAAATAATACCGTCCATCGTTGCCACGAACCACATCGGGCGCATACATATATTTTCGGTTCACGTAGTCAGGGTCCTGCGAAGCACGGTAAATTACGCCCTCGTAACGCCAATGTTTTAAATCGTAAATCGAAGCGGAATATGCCACGTAGTCGAGCATACAAAACGTGTCGCCGCCTTCCTTGTCGTGCGAGCCAAACAAATAAACTCTGTCGCCGAACACATGCGGTTCCCCGTCGGGTACATATTCGTTTAACGGCAAAAACGGATTGAAAATTTGCGATTTAGATGTCGATTTGCCCATAATCTTATTCTAACGACAATTCTTTTGTAAAAATATTTTCTTTCGTCACCCATTTGTCAATTGCAAACAACGAGCAACTGATGACCAGCAAAACGAGAAATCCCGCCAATCCTGCGGAACCGCCAAGCAAATCGTTAAAATTGTCGAGATACATAAGCGACAAACCCGCGCCAGCGTTCAGTGTGCCGTGGAATATTGCGGCAGTAACCACCGACTTTGATTTTACGCGAATATATTGAATGACAGGTGTAAGCAATACACAAAAAACTATCATCATTCCTAATCCAATAAAGGGGTGCTGCGCATAATTGTGCCCCATAGCAATAAGCGGAGCGTGCCAGATGCCCCAAAATATTCCTATAATTAGCGAGGTTTTTAAGAAATTCACGCCTTCGAACTGCTTCAGCAACCAGCCACGCCATGCGATTTCCTCGCCAAAGGCAAACAACGCATTCATCGTAATTCCTGCCCACAAACCCGAAACAATTGTTATGCCAAGCAGCTTATATGCGTCAATGTCAGGAATGGATTGCGACATTTGTGCCAATGCGTTCTGCAAAATCGGGGTTTCTGTTGAAAACCTCATCGGCGGAAACAATGCCGAAGCGAACATTGCAGCCACGTTGAACACCACTGGCAACAACCACGCCACCACGAACCATCGGTTCAATTTGAACGAAACGCCCAATCCTTTCAAAATCGGTTCTTTGTGGATTGCCTGAACAATCACCACCGACAATAGCGGGAAAAACATATATCCTACAGAAAACACGAATCCCACTGTTGTTTGCAAATCACCGTTTAATAGATAAAACAATGCGGCTGCCGTCCACGAAAGGAATAGTACTAATACTGAAAAAAATATGGTTTTGTTTTTCATTATGCTGATATTTTTAATTTTGGTAAAGAAACCTTCGTTTTACCATCCATCTACTTTTTTGCCTTAGAACTCTTTTTAGTGAGCATGGCAAATTCTTTCTTGGCTTTTTCCATTTGTGCCAAAAATTCTGGACTTGTGTGCATTTTAGCTACTGCCGCCGAAGCCGCAAGCCGCCCTGCATCAATATCGCTTTGCCAATGGGCACCGACAATCACACGGCTTTCGCTGAACATAAATCCGCGAGCCAACAATGTGTCAGCGTTGGCAGGATTCACTTCCATAAGAATCAACGCCGCTGTCCAGCCCCGAAGAGTGTGTCCCGAAGGATAAGAACCATTGTGCGACAGCACCTCGTCGTCCCACGGAGCAAGCGACGGCTCGTGGAAACGGGCAAACGGACGCATACGCATATAATGTCTTTTGGGATATGTGCCGATAAAATCAGCTGTGCGAAGCGACTTGGCGAAGAGTTTATAGATTTCTGGAGTCGTTTCTTTTGAAATGGTAAGTCCGAACGGCACACTGAATTCCTTGCACATATTGTCGGTTGTGCAATCGGCATCGCGAATGGCAATTGCCGCACGTGCGGAGTCATTCCGCATTTCCTTGCCCCAAAAATAACGCATTATGTCGTGCGAAAACGCTTCGCTGAGCGTATCGGGAGGCGGCGGAAGGAATTTGAGCATATCGGGCATCTCTTCCCGAGTGAAATACGCTTCCGATTCTTGAGCAACAGCAGACAAAGAACCGAAAATCGTGCAAAAACCGAGGAGAAGAATAAGTCGAATTTGTTTCATTGTTAATTTAATAATTGATTCCTCACAAAGATAGAAAGAATATTTGGAAATTTATCCAAATATGAATTATGAGAACAATTGTTTACATGTTTACTCTATTACCCGATCATTCACTATTTCTGTAAAAGTTCCTCTGCAATGACTTCTGCTTGTTTTAAAACTGTTTCCGTGGCAAGTTGTTGCATATCAGGTGGGTAACCGTATTTGCGTAACAATCTTTTGACAGAGACTTTCATCTTAGCACGAACATTTTCCTTGATTGTCCAGTCAATAGATGAATTTTTACGGATTGTTTCAGTCAACACAACTGCCAATTCCCGCAATTTGTCCTTGCCCATCAGTTCTATAGCACTCTCATTATCGGCCACGGCAGAATAGAACGCATACTCGTAGGTCGTAAGTCCCATATTTTCAGCGTCTTTATCCTTCTCCACAATGGTCTTGCTCAATTTGATGAGTTCGTCAATAACTTCGGCGGCAGTGATTATTTTGTTATGATAACGTGTGATTGAACTGTCAAGCATCTCCATTAGAGAGCGGCCTTCCACCACATTGAATTTGGAGCGTGCCTTGATTTCGCCTTCTAACAACTTCCGCAGCACTTCCAAAGCGACATTCTTATGCTCCATGTCTTTCAATTCAAGCAAAAACTCCTCCGAAAGAATAGAAATGTCGGGTTTCTTGATGCCTGCCGCATCAAACAAGTCGATAACTTTCTCCGAAACAAGGGCTTTATCTATCACTTGCCGAATCGTGGTTTCTATCTCCTCATCCGTCTTGCCCTCACCTGTCTGATCGAATTTGCAAAGTCGGGCTTTCACTGCTTGAAAAAAGGCAACCTCATCCTTTACGTCCATGGCGGCATCGTTGGGAATAGACAAGGCGAATGACTTTCCTAACGCCGTTACCTCGTTGACAAAACGTTTCTTGCCATCGTCCAAGCCTAAAATGAAGTCTTCTGCTTTGAGAATCCATGAGAGTTTCCCAGAAGTGTCAGCGGAGAAATACTGCTTGTAGTCAAAACCGAAGAACATCTGCTGTACAACTTCCAGTTTTTCCTGCATAAGCGATACTGCTTGTTCCTGTTGCTGTGTTGGGTCTCCCTTGCCACCCGAGTCGGAATAGAACGACAGGGCTTTCTTCAGATCCGAGGTAATACCAAGATAATCAACCACCAAACCACCTGGTTTGTCCTTGTAAACACGGTTCACACGGGCGATTGCCTGCATCAGATTATGACCTTGCATAGGCTTGTCGATATAGAGTGTATGCAGGCATGGCACATCGAAGCCTGTCAGCCACATGTCGCGTACAATGACGAGTTTCAATTCATCGTCGGGATCTTTCATGCGTTCCGCCAACGCCCTGCGCTGCTCTTTGGTGGTGTGATGTTTAGAAATATTTGCGCCATCCGAGGCAGACGATGTCATCACAACTTTTATCGCACCTTTTGCCAAATCGTCGGAATGCCAATCTGGACGAAGTTTGATTATTTCATCATATAGTTCTGCGGCGATTCGGCGGCTCATTGCCACAACCATCGCCTTGCCTTCAAACACCTTCTGACGTTCCTCAAAGTGTGTGACAATATCTTTTGCGATGTTCTTCAAGCGATTCGGACTGCCTATCAAGGCTTCGAGTTGTGTCCATTTTGCTTTTGCCTTTTGGACATCGTTCATGTTGTCGGTTTCCAATTCCTTGTCGAGTTCTTCAACCAATTGGCGGCCTTCGTCGCTCAACTCCACCTTTGCCAGGCGGCTTTCGTAGTAGATGCGTACGGTGGCACCGTCTTCCACAGCCTGTGCAATGTCGTAAACGTCAATGTAGTTGCCGAAAACGGCAGGCGTGTTCTTATCTTCTTTCTCGATGGGTGTTCCCGTGAAACCGAGATAGGTGGCATTCGGCAACGCATCGCGTAGGTATTTGGCGAAACCGTATTTGATTTCCGAACCAATAACCTCATCGGCTTCGTTCTTCACATCCACATTCTTTGCCTTGAAACCGTATTGTGTGCGGTGTGCCTCGTCGGCTATCACGATGACATTGCTGCGGTCGGTGAGCGTGTCGTAAACATTGCCCTTTTCGGGTTGAAATTTTTGGATTGTGGTAAAAATCACACCGCCCGACTGCACCGACAAGAGTTTCTTCAAGTGCTCACGACTTTCGGCTTGGACAGGTGTCTGCCTTAAAAGTTGCTTTGCGCCCGTGAAGGTGTCGAAAAGTTGGTCATCCAAATCGTTACGGTCGGTGATAATGACAACTGTCGGATTGTTAAGGCGTTGCACGATTTTGCCCGTATAGAACACCATGGTCAGTGATTTACCACTACCTTGCGTATGCCATACCACACCAGCGCGGTGGTCGCCTTCCGTCTGTCCCGCCACCGTTTTGAGTCCATAGTGCGCAGGCGATTCTGCGACCATGTTTTTCGTGTTGATACCCGTGGCTCGAATCGTCGATTCCACCGCCTTGTTGACGGCATAGTATTGATGGTAGGCGGCGATTTTCTTCACCGTCTTGATGGTGGTGAGGCCCGTTTTTAGGTCCTCCTGTTTCTGTTTCTCGAATACTGTGAACGACTGCACTAAATCGAGTAAAACATCCTTCCGCATCATACCGTTGACTAACACTTCCAACTCGCTCACTAAATGCGATGCGATGTTCTCGCCGTCCTCGCTCTTCCATACCGTGTAGCGACTGAAGCCCGCCGAAAGCGAACCAGCACGTGCCTCCAATCCGTCGGAAATGACGACCAAAGCATTGTAAGTGAACACTGATGGGATCTGCTGTTTGTAGGTTTCAATCTGCCGATAGGCACTTTGCAGGGTAGCGTTCTCATCAGCTGCATTTTTCAGCTCGAACAGGACCAACGGTAGTCCGTTCACAAACAGCAGCACATCGGGGCGGCGGTTGTGACCGTTTTCGATGATTGTAAATTGATTGACAACGGTAAACTCATTGTTGTGAAAGTCGTTGAAGTCGATGAGCCACACCCTTTCGCCTCGCTCCACGCCGTCTTTTGTAATTGAAACAGGAATTCCTTCTGTCAGCATTCGATGAAACGTCTCATTGTTGGCAAGCACATCGGGCGAACTGATACGAAGCACCGTCTTCACAGCCTCGTCCTGCACCGAATATGGCAACGATGGGTTGAGCCGTTTCACCGCAGTTTCCAACTTGTCGCGCAGCACCACCTCATCGAAGCTGGCACGCATGGGCGTTTCGCCATCGGGCGCGATGTCGGGACCGTAGAGGTACTGATAGCCTTTGGCTTTAAGCTGCTCGATGAGCATTTGTTCTATGTCGGATTCGTGTAATTGGGACATAACACCTATTTTTTCAATAGTTTTTGGACTTTATTCCAAAACTTTCACAAGTTTACTACTTTTTGAATTTTATTCCAAATATTCAACTCGTCATTCTAAACTAACGTGGTTCTTACCACAATTGATAAGATCAAGTAGCACCTATACATTTATTATCTGTTGGATTTGCGGAGTGGGAGATACTTATAATTGGACAGAAGGAGTATACTTTGTGATATCTACAGCAAGTAGACGACTACCATTAGCATTTACTGTAGAGATAAATTGGGAACATTCCATGGAAGAAAGCTTTCTCCTAATAAATGCGTAATACAGAAAATCCAGCGTGGTCAGATACGTGATTTGTTCTCTGCTGCAGTACTCTTTAATGTCTCTTAGATTACTACTTCCAATAACATTGTGTGTGAATTTGCAGTATGCCATGCAGGAACTCTCTCCTTTGCCATATTTCTTGAGAAGAAGGGCATACTCCTTCAACATTTCACCAGAGGGATTGAATGGTTCCAATTTGATGTTTTTCATGAAATGTATTTGATTATCCACCTGATTACGGATAGAATGAATTTCCTCGTAAACAGTACTGAGAATCACGTACTCGTATTCCGGCAAAATCTCGGGCAATAAGCTCAGCATACCGCATTTTGAGAAATGAATCAGCACATCAGCATCCAGCACTATCTTGACGTTCATACCCTATTAAATTTAGCAGTTCAAGATAATGTCCTTCGGATATTTTATCCTCTTCAAAGAGTTTTCTGGCCTTTGAACCAAAATCGCCGATAATCAGACCTTCATTGCCTTTTTGATATAGGTCAAGGTCGTATCCACGCATTGAGGATTCGCGTGTCACACTGATATTCTGCATCTTGTCAAAGAATGCAGGTGTTATAATTCGCAACTCTTTCAGACGTACTAATAATGTTTGATGCGATGTTCCATATAAATGTTCCAAACGGAGCAATGTGTCAATTTCAACCCCCTTGTTGGAAATTTCGGCGGTGGAAATATTCTGTAATAGGCCTTCTTTCGGCAGCAACAATGCTGAGGCAAATATGTTGGCAGATCGCTCAGCTGGTTCGGTGTCATTGTCTTTGCTGCAGAAATGCGGTTTAGGGTTTTCATCGAAATACAAGTGATACAACTCGTGGGCAATGGTGAAATGCTGTCTGCCACGTGTCGAGTTGCTGTTCACTAACATAAACCGATGTTGCTTGTCTGACGAGAGAAGAGACATTCCAAAAAGATTGTCAGATAAAGGCCGATACACCGTCATTATATTTAACTGACGGAGTGCGGTTTTCATGTTTATGGGTTCACTGCTTGAAATCCGCAGATATTCACTGCGCAGTTTGGCGGCAAGATTTTCGGCTGTCTCAAAATCAATTTTTTTCATTCCGCGAGCAGTTTTTCCATTTTCAGATAATTCAAGACAATCTTTTTGAATTCTGCCACAGCTTTCATATCACTGGCATTGATGTCTTCTGCACGAAAAGCACAAGTCAATATGTCATCTACAACATTTTTGTCTTCTTCAAACAAAAGATTCAATTCACATCCAAACAATGCCACAGCTTTTTCAAGTACGTCAAGGGGAGCTTCTCGTTCACCGCTCTCGTAGTTGGCATATGCCGAACGGTTTATTCCTAAAAATTCCGAGACTTTTTCCTGTGTGTAACCGTTAGCGGTACGCAAGGATTTCAGATTTCTACCAATAACAGTTTTCATAAAAAACTTAGCTATGTTTACTTTAAGAAGTAAGTATTTATCCGTGGCAAAAATACAAAATTTTTTTTAGACTACATTATTTTGCCACGGATTTTATATTTCAGCAACCATCTCCATTGTCTTTGGCGATTGTGAGAATAGAGATTTGATACTTTGTGTTTTAAGGAACATATGCATTCTTTATCTTTTAACTTTAGAATGGTAGATCATTTTCGTTTCTGTTAACAAAATTAGTATTTTTAATCGTTGAGTTATTTGTCATGCTGTTATGTTCAATTTCATCAACATCATCAGTATCAGACAAACAAACATTGTATTTTCCAATTATATCACGAATAAGTTTGTAAATCAACTTTTTCTTTTCATCCCAAGAGGATTCCTCTTGGGTTTCAAGTTTGATGGTGTTTCCCTCATCTAACAATATTATCAAACATTCAACTAATGGAGTAACATCAACATCACCTTCATTACTAATAACTAAAGGGGATTCTGCTATTCCTGTTATATTAAAAGATTTTTCTCCGAAACTAATTGTGCAACTCTTTTCCATGATTATCTATTTTAATCTGTGAATATTATATTTTTTGGCCCTATTATTAAAAATATATCTTCCTCCGTCTAACACATTACATATTATTTCTTGAGAATCTTTCTCTTCAAGAAACAGTTGTTTGTATGTGATTGTATTTTGATTGTTTTCGGCCAATATTATACATTCCGCATCACCATAAATCACAATAGAAGGATTATGTGTAACTAAAAAAATTTGTTTCTTATATTTAATATCTCTAATCTGTTTTACTAATTCCTTTGAAATAAACTGATTTCCAAGATTGTCTTCGGGTTGATCAATAAAAACAACCTTTAATTCCGGATTGTTCAATACTATCTTTATGTATTGTTCTGAATTATATCCTGGACTTTTCCCGAACGAATCAGTTCCGTCACTATATGCCAAGTAATCCACAGGATTTTCTATATCTTGATATATATAAGACAATTGATTATTAACTTTCTTCTTCAGATTTACAGGTGATTTATCTTTAAAATTCTTCAAGATGACATCTCTTTGTTTATCATTCAATAAATCGCACAAATTTAAGAACAATGATTTCTTAATGTCACCATTATTAATTCCATCAATCAGCAAATCATTAATTAACAAATCAGAGCGAATACTAACAACCAAGGAAATATCATCAATTGGGATTATTCTTTTATCATCAAACTTGAAATTCTCAATATCAACAGTTTTCTTTTTCAGTTCTCTCATCAAAAACATTTTTGTGCCCACACTATCAATTATTGATTCTATACTTTTCCTATCTGCAACTTTTTGCTTTGCATTTTCATCCAATGTCGCATTTGTATCACTAACTATTCCATTTACAAAATCTATAAAACAGTTCTTACGTTTGATAATAATAAGTTTTTTGTTGATTAGATCTTTTTTCTCTTTGATTACAGCTTCCGTATGGTTCAGAACCTCTGATTCTGTTGCAGTTATTTCCAATAAAGGATGCGTTTTTATTGCATTTATTTTATTCAAGGTCTCATTCAATAATGTCAAAGCCTCCTCATACCCAATTGGAGAGGTTTCCAATCTTGACGATTTAAAGGTAATAACACAATTTTCATTACTCGTAACATTATCAATGATTCTTTTATGCAATACAAATTGATTTGTGTTGCACTCGTATGATTTTTTATAAATATCAATCAAAGAATTGACTATAGCATCCAATTCTAACTTCTTGTTTGTCAATTCCTTTCTTGCCGAGTCGTATTCTTCTTTTTTCCCGGCTTTTGTCGCTAATTCATTTAATTTCTTTTCTTCAAAATATCTAATAATATCACCTTGTTCAAGATATAGATAGGAATTACCCAAGGAGACAATACCTTTTTCTTCTATGTCATTCCGCGTTTTTAACTTCACTTTATCCAAATCAATATCATATTTCTTATTGTCTGAAATATTTGCGCCATCTATTTTGTTGCCCATCATCCACATGAGGAGGCTTTTCCCGCTCGAACGGCCTCCAATTATCGCATTTAAATGAGGGCTAAAATAAAGTTCATTTGCTGCAAGCCCATTATTATGTTCTATTTTTATCTTCTCAACAACATTGTTAGTTTTGTCGATTTTCTGAAATTCTTCAGGCGATTTTATTCGAGATTCGGGATCAATAAATGCCAATCTGATAGATTCAAATGATTTTATTCCTTTAATATAATACAATGAAAAATCATTCTCACCAAAATGAGATTTGGGATATTTATCACAACAGTGATTATCAGAGAAGTTTATGTAAGCAATGTCATTCTTACCCTGAAAATCATCCGACAACATCATGTCAAATCCTCGATTATAATGCTCTATGATTTCTTCTTTTGTAACTTTTTCCAAAGCACTCTGCATCAAAATTAACATTCTTTGCGTCTCTGGAATACTATTCCTATTACCCGAAACTATATTTTTATGCGCATCACCTGCATGAGGGATAAAAAAGAAATCTTCTTTTTCAAATATTTGTACAATATCAGAAATGTCAAGGACTCTTTGTTTAGCATCAACTATTCCTTTTTCCGAATATTTATTTTCTAATCTTAACGAGATGTTTTCAACAGAATCTATATCATCATGATTAAAAACTAACAAAGAATGGTATTTTTTTGATGAGCCTTGTATATCTAATTCTATTCCTAACAATAACAAAGGATCTTCTTTGTCATCATATTTACTGTAATATTCACGATATGCCTCAACATTAACAATATTGTGATCTGTTAAAGAGAAAATCCTAACTTCGTTTTCCTTTAACTTCGTTTTCAATGTATCTACAGAAAAGGTTCCTTGATAATCGCCTTCTTTTGTCTCTTTGCTTTTATCGGTATGGATATGCAAATCGATTTTAAACCAATCTGAATATTTTTGTTCCATATTCTATACTTTATACCTTTATCTCCCCACTCATCAACCTCCCCAGCAACCCATCTCTTGTTTCTGTGAGTGTTATGATTTGTTTCTGATTATTTTCCATTTTCTCAAAATAGCCTCTGACCATTTCATCGTACTGCTTAATCTTATCAAGGTCGCTGCAAACTATTTGTTGCTTTATTAAATCTTGACTGATATTTTGTTGAGCAGCACCACTGGCTAAATTTATAAAGTCTTCTTTCATTAATGCCGTCCATACATACAAATATGTGTAAGGATAATTCTCATTAGGAATTAATGCACAAACAGCCTGATTGCAAGTCATTGGTTTTGATAAAATTCCATATTCGCCAACCGTTGCACCATACATAGCAATCAATACCGATTTTTCAGGGAGCATTTTTGCCGATGATTTAGCCACCGCTTCTTTTGTAATTAATTCTTCTGTCGCAGATATAAAAGAGCCGTTTAACTCCTTCGATTTTACCCAGTTTATTGTTCCATTTTCATAATATTCGGAATGTTTTCGTGATGGCGTTCCTCCAGATGTTGTTTTTACCACATTTCCTAGTGGCACTTCTTCCCACTCCTCCTTGCTTTCTTCCACAAACCACTGCCTAAACATCGTCTCCGCCATCTGCTCCAAGGTGGCGTTCTCGCGGTGCAGAAGGTCTATCTTGTCGTCGAGAGAAGAGAGAATGGAAACTATTCTGTCTTGCTCTTGTCTTTCTGGCAGAATAATGGGCATCGAAGCATAAGTTTGAGCATTTATATTACCTCGAGTTGCTCCATTATCAACAGTTTGTATCCAATCGTAATATGCTTGCGAATGAGTATAAAACTTCAATATTTTCGGATTAACCTTTGTCGGGTCAATACTATATTTTATCAAGAACCCTGCATATACAAGTTCACCATCTCTTTCGTCATAAAAATAACTACGCCCAACACTCGCACCTGTCCTTGCAAAAACTATGTCATTTTGCTGCAATAGATATTTATGTGCGTTTTTGTCATCAACTGATTTTAACCCATTTTTGTTTAACGTACCATCATCATTAATATCTGTTATCCTCAAATATGTATATTTATTGGAATCATAATCAACAGCAGGCGCAGCTATCCCATAACTACCCTTACCGTCAATGGTTAATTCTCCCAACTTATATTCTTTCCACTCGCTCATAGGCTCAATCTTTTAATTCACGTTCAATATCCTCAATACTCGGCAGGGTGCTCTTGAAGTCGGCAGGCATCACTTTCGACATTTCAAAGCCAGAGATTCCCAACGGCTGATTGTATCCCTCCAAAGAATATTGCGCAAAGACATTGTCCTTGTCTTTGCAGACCAGCAACCCGATTGTGGCATTGTCGGCTGGTTTCTTCAACAGGTGGTTGACACAAGAGACATAAGCACTCAATTGTCCGAGGTGTCCAGGCTCAAACGAGGTCACCTTCACCTCCACAACCACGTATGCCCGCAACTCGACATTATAAAACAGCAGGTCAAGAAACTGCTCGGTATCGCCCACCTGTAAACGATATTCTTTACCCATATAGGCAAAACCGTTGCCCAATTCCAGCAAGAACTTGGTGATATTCTGCAATAACGCCTCTTTTAACTCCTTCTCGCGATATGGCTCGGTCAACCCGGCGAAGTCAAAACAATACGGGTCCTTGGTCAACTGCTGCGCAAGGTCGCTGTCAACTGCCGGCAGTGTCGTTTTGAAATTGGTAATAGCTTTCCCTTGCCGTTCATAGAGGTCTGTGTCAATGGAATTCAACAACACTGCACGACTCCAATTATACTTTATTGTCTGATGAACATAGAACAAGGCTTTCTGTGGTTGCTCTTTGTATTTATCAATAATAAGTTTGTGATGTCCCCACGGTATGCTGAATATTTGCGCTGCAATTTGTGGCGTAATTTCGTCCTCAACTTGGGGACTAATTTCCATTTTTTGTAAAGAATCTAAACCGTCCCCAACTTGGGGACGATTTATAACATACTCTTGATAAGTAAGATAGAAGTATTTCGCATATTTAAGGCTTGTTTCAGAAAAGCCTTTTACTCCAGGCAATGCATCCTGCAAATCTTGACTAAGATTTTTAAAGAACCCATCGCCCCATTTGCTCTCGGCTTGTTTAGTCACAATATCGGCACCCAACGAAAAATAGAATTTCAGCATCTCGCTATTCACCTTCACCGCCGCCTTAATTTGGCTTTGGCGGAAGCGAAGGCTGAGATGCTTTATCCAACCAGCATAGTCGTTATTTATTTTTATCAGTTTACTCATACCTCATTACATTTTTATCTTCTCCAAATTCTCCAAAATCACTTTATTCAAGCGTTCCTCTTCCTTCAGTTGCTCCGCAAACTCGGCTTTCAGGGCGGTGAAACGCTCGGCAAAGTTGAAGTCATCCTCCTCCTCGGGCAAACCAACATAGCGTCCGGGTGTAAGCACATAGTCCAATTCCGCCACACGGCTGACAGGCACCGAAGCACAGAAACCGGCAACATCTTGATAATCGGATGATCCCGATTTCCAAAGATGGTAGGTGCGGGCTATCTCCTGAATGTCGTCCTCCGAGAGTTCACGGGTGCGACGGTTGATAAGGTGTCCCTTGTTGCGGGCATCAATAAACAGGATTTCGCCAGCACGACGGGTGCGGTTGCGTGTCACAAACCACAGGCAGGCGGGGATCTGGGTGTTCAGAAACAACTTGGCTGGGAGGTTCACAATGCATGCGATAAGTCCTTTGTCGATAAGCGCACGGCGGATATCGCCCTCGCCGCCCGTCTTTGAAGTTAGCGAGCCTTTGGCCAATACAAAACCAGCCTGTCCGTTTGGCGCAAGGTGGTAGATAAAATGCTGAATCCAAGCAAAATTAGCATTCCCTGCGGGTGGCACGCCATACTGCCAGCGGGCATCGCCACGCAGTTGGTCGCCGCTCCAGTCGCTGTCGTTGAACGGAGGATTGGCCATCACAAAGTCGGCTTTCACATCGCGCAAGGCATCGTTAAGAAACGAGCCTTCGGTATTCCACTTCACCTGCGAAGCGTCAATGCCACGGATGGCGAGGTTCATCTTGCACAAGCGCCAAGTGGTTTGGTTGCTTTCCTGCCCATAAACCGAAATGTTCTCAATCCGTCCTTGATGCTCCTTCACAAATTTCTCGCTCTGCACGAACATACCGCCCGAGCCACAGCATGGGTCGAGCACACGGCCTTTGTACGGCTCCAGCATATTCACCAGCAATTCCACAACACAGCGCGGCGTGTAGAATTGTCCACCCTTCTTGCCTTCGGCTAAGGCGAACTCGCCGAGGAAATACTCAAAGACATGTCCAAGCAAGTCGGCACTTTTGGTGCTGGTGTTCTGCAAGGTGGAGTTGCCAATCAAGTCAATCAATTCGCCCAACGAAGTTGGGTCGAGGTTAGGACGGGCAAACACCTTGGGCAGCACGCCTTTCAGCGATTTGTTCTCGCGCTCAATCTTGTCCATCGCATCATCGATGAATTTGCCAATCTGCGGATTTTTGGCTTGTGCCACCAAATAGCTCCACCGGGCATTGGCAGGAACGTAAAAAATATTTTCGGCTGCATACTCCTCACGGTCTTCTGGGTCGGCACCATCTACCTGTTGCTTCACCAATTCGTTGTAAAGTTGTTCAAATGACACAGAAATGTAGCGTAGGAAAATCAATCCCAGTACTACATGCTTATATTCAGCCGCATCAATATTCTTGCGCAGTTTGTCGGCCGCCTTCCAAAGCTGTTTTTCAAGGGGTTCTTCTATTTGTTCTTTAATTTTTGCCATAAAACAGATTATACAACAAAAATAAGTATTTATTGCAAATTTGCCCTATTCAAAATACAATTTATCTCCTATCTTTGCTATATGAAACGGATATTGGTATTGATAGTGGTTGTTGCTTATTGCGTTACAAGCGGATTTTGTTGGGACTTCCAATTGCCGAAGGAAGACCACGTGAAGTGCCACAATATGTCGCAACAGCAAATTATGGACTATCTTACCGCGCTTGTGACCGATTCATTGATGGCGGAAACCGCCAGCCGCGACAGCACACTCCTGCTCGCATACATAGAACGCCGTCCGCAGAACTGCGTGGCAGTTATTTACACCATAAAATTCACGATTGAGAAAGAGGAATTCAGCTACGTGGTGTATTACGGCGTTACCGCCCGCGACAACACCGATGAATGCCAAGACGACGTCCACGCCGAGATGAAGGATGTTGAACGCCATCTGCGCCGTTTACTTCGGATATAAAAAAAGCCCACCGAATGGCAGGCTTGTAATTGAAACAAATTCAAGTTGATTAGAAAATCTGGCTGAGAACTGAATATAATTCCGCAGCAGCCGTAACTTGTTGAACCTTATCCTCGCTTAACATAGAACCGTCGGTTAACTTTTCCTTCAATTGCTCTGAAATTTGTGCTTCCGCAGCTTCTTTATCTGCCACATCAATGCCTGTTTTGTCGGCAATAGCAACGCTTGCCGCACTTTTCGAAAACTCGTTAATCCATTCTTTGTCTTCCTTGTTTTTTTGATATGACTGATATGCTAAATATAAATCAACGCCTGCAGTAGCTTTTGCAATGTTATCATCTCCTGCATTTTTATATGCTTTATAAGAATTATACAAACTCGCACCTGATTCTTCAGCTGTTTTTTCTTGTTTTGGAGTAGGATCATCCTCTTTGTCACCACACGCAGTAAAGCATACTGCCATACCTAAAAAAGCCAAAAGGCCCAACATAAATTTTTTCATAATTTTGATTTTTAAGTTTAACATATTATACAAACAACGGAAGCCATACGACTCCCGTTGAATAGATTGTATGCGAAAACGATGACTATTCGTCGATTTCAACCAATTCAAAAGGAACTTGGATAATGTCCTTGTAGTCGCCGCCTGCTTCTTGCATATCTTCGTCGTCGCTTTCGTAGTGCCATCTTACAACAATATCGGCACCGCTTTTAGCGATAAGCTCGAATTTTTTCAAAACATCAAGAATACATTTTGACGAACTCGTATTGAAATATTCCAATTTGATATTTGCGATTGTTTTTGCTTGAGGAGCTTTTGCGTACGCATCCAACCACTCAAGAACCGGTTTATAGAATTCCACTGAGTTTTCAGGAATTGAACGACCAGAAATTTCGAATACGCCTGTTTCTGCGTTGAAATCTAATGTCGGCGTTTTTGCCGAACCTTCCATTTTTATATTGTCCATATCGTGTATAATTTATTTTGTACAAATGTACATTTTTTTTGAAATAAACTATATTCTGTTTTGAATTTTTGCAGAATTATCATCCGAAATGCAAATTCGCAAATCTATTTCTTTGCAATAAAATTGAATTTCTTACCAAGAATTTCGCTCATCTGCACACCTTCCTCGTGCGAAATTTCGTCGTCGGCATCGTAGTACCAATTCACGGTGAAGCCGTCTTTGTTCGCAGCCAACAAGTCTTTAATAGTACGCGTGATGTTTTTTAGCGAAATGGAATTGAAATAATCCAAATCAATTTTCAGCACAGGATTCTGCATATCCGAAATATATTCCGAATTGTCGAAAATCCATTTTTCTATCTCCGAATAGTAATTTTCGGCATCTTCAGGGTACGAAACGCCAGAAATCTCGAATTTCTGGTTTTCTATCTCAAAATTGACTTGCGGAGTACGTTTCGTCTTGTCCTTCTTCAAGTCTTCCTGAGGAACCAACGCCACTTCAAGTTCCAAATCTATATAGGAAATCGCATCGTTGAACGGTTCGAACTTGCAGACGATAGGTTTGCAAACGCGACGGCGTATCATCATAATTCCAATGCCCGCTCCACCTGGGGTCATAAGGTTTCGCTCCAAAGTTTCCTGCTGAATTACACGAAGTTCCTGCGGTGACTTTAGGTTTATTTTATTCAGCAATATTGTGAACTGAGAAATAATTTCGTTTTGAATAAAATTTCTTGTGTGGATTTTTACGGTCTCTTCGTCGGTTTTCAACACTTCCAAACGAACGGAACGTTGACGCTCGTCAATGTTTGCATGCGAAACAATATTGCTGAGTATTTCAGTTACAATCGTTCGTATAGAATGGTTCACAACGTTTGGGAAATGCTCTTCTTTCGTTTCGTTGAGGAAACTTTGCATTACCTGAGGGAAATCGCTCTCGCACAAAAAATTGTTCGTATATGAGAATATTGTTTTTTCCATATTTGAATATTTTCGCTAAAATATGCAATTTTTTTTATTTCGCAAAATATTCTTGCAGTGAATAGCGTGCCCGTGGTGCCACATTTTGGGTGGAAAACTCGCCTGCCAAGTATTTGTGGTACGCCGCAAGTCCAATCATAGCCGCGTTGTCGGTGGTATAGCGGAGTTCCGGAAGGAATGTGCGCCAGCCAAGCCGTTTGCCCGTTTCCGTTATCGCGTCGCGAAGCCCCGAATTGGCGGCAACTCCCCCACCAATCACCACATCTTTTATACCTGTTTGTTTTGAAGCAAGAATTAACTTTTTCAGCAGAATCGAAATGATTGTCGATTGTGCCGAAGCACAGATGTCGTCTATATTTTCGGTTATAAAATTCTGATTTTCTTGCACTTGCTTTTGTAAAAAATACAAAATCGACGTTTTTAGTCCACTGAAACTATAATCAAGGTTCGGAATTTGCGGTTTGTTGAATTGGAATGCGTTTGGATTTCCGATTTTAGCATGCCTGTCGATGTGCGGGCCGCCAGGGTACGGCAATCCGAGAATTTTTGCGCACTTGTCGAATGCTTCGCCGGCTGCATCGTCAATCGTGGTGCCTATTATTTCCATACTGGTGTAGTCGCGCACAATAATAATTTGCGTGTGACCGCCCGATACAAGCAAACAGAGGAAAGGAAATTTAGCTTGTTCCCGTCCAACTGTTTCAGGAGTAACAATGAAATTCGCCAGCACGTGTCCGTGTAAGTGATTCACCTCCACCAACTTGCAGTTTTTTGCGAGCGCAAATGCTTTTGCAAACGATGCTCCCACAAGCAACGAACCCAACAATCCAGGTCCCCTTGTATAGCCCACAGCATCAATTTCGTCAACCGAAACGTTTGCTTGTTTCAAGGCATCATCAACCACAGGAATAATATTTTGCTGGTGCGAACGCGACGCCAATTCCGGAACAACGCCGCCATACCGTTCGTGCACTTTTTGGCTCGCAATGGTATTCGAAAGCAGCACGCCATCGCGTATCACAGCCGCCGATGTGTCGTCGCACGATGATTCTATTGCAAGAATTGTTGTACTCATATCTTTTTTTCGATTGATAGCAACCGACTTATGTCTATATTTGCAAGCAAAAATAATCTTATTTTCGTTGACTGTACTAAAACGCATAGCAAAAATACTGAAATGGACGGTTCTCGCCGTGTGCGGGCTGATTTTGCTGTTGTATGCGCTCATCCATCTAAACGTGGTACAGGAAAAAATCACCTCGTTTGCCGTACAAAAAATCAACGACAAACTGGGAATGCAGATTGCGGTCGGACGGATTTATCCGCTGTTTTGGGACGGCGTTGTGTTGCAGGATGTGAGCCTGCTCGATGCCCAAAACGACACGGTTTTGGTAGCAAAAGGCATAATGGCAACGGTTCGCTCGCTCAAGCTCGATTCGTCATTTGTGGCAGTGGGAAAAGTTGCCTTGCAAAAACCCGACATCCGTTTGGTGATTGACTCTTCGGGCATTATGAACATACAACCGTTGCTCGACGCATTCCATTCTGACGACACAACTTCGTCGTTCCACCTCGATATTGATGAAATTACAATCCGCGATGCTGATTTTTCTTATAAGAACTACACTGAAAATCAACAAGTTGAGTACGGTATAAACTACGACAACATTGCGGTTTCCAAGTTGTTTCTACAGGCGCATTCATTTTGTATGAACAACGGCATCTATCAGTTGGCAATTGATAAATTTTCGTGCAATGAGCAATCGGGATTGCAAATACAATATCTGCACACCAACGCATTAGTGTGCGACACTTTAATAAGATGCTCTGATATAGCAATTTACACGCCCGGCACAAAATTATCGGCAAATCGGTTCGAAATGCGCTACGCATCATTTTCAGACTTTTCGGATTTTTGTGAGAAAGTGCGTCTTTCAGCTGATATAAACCACTCAACGGTTTCATTCTCAGACATTTCGTATTTTGCTTCGGCGTTGCAGGATTTTCCTTATTCAGTTACGCTCGAAGGTCTTGTGGAAGGCACCGTTTCCGATATGGCAGCGAAAAACCTGCATATTGGCTATGGACGAAGTTCTCAGTTTGTTGGCTCCGTTGCGCTCCAAGGCTTGCCCGATATGGACAAATTCCATTTCGATGTTACTGCAGACAAACTCGAAGTAAACGCCTACGACATTGCGCACACGCGTATTCCGCCATTTTCTTCGGAACAATTTGTTGAACTGCCCGAGATTCTCAACAATCTTACCTACTATAAATATATTGGTACAGTTCGCGGCAGCTTTTCCGACATGGCAGCCAACGGAGCGTTGGTGACAAATGCTGGGAAAATTTCGACAAATGTCCGTTTAAAGGAACAAACTGGATATCAATGTACTGGCTCTGTGAACTTTGACGACTTCAATCTTGGGGCATTTTCGTCGGATGCGCTTGCAATGGGAAAAACCACGGGAACCATCAATCTTGATGCGATGTTCAACAGTGATTCGCTCATCAACGCCGACATTCAGGGCAATGTGGAAAAACTGGAACTCAACGGCTACGCATATTCCAATGTTGACGTAAATGGAAAATTTTCAAAGAAAAGATTTTTCGGACGAATTTCTATTGACGATTCCAATCTGCAAATGAAATTTGGCGGCTTGTTCGACATGTCAAAGGAGGTTCCTGAATTCCGATTCAAATCGAGGGTAGCGTCAGCCCATCTCGACAAACTGAATTGGATTTCCGATAGTTTGTCGAACCTTTCGTTTTCGTTGAGCGTTGATTTCCAAGGGACAGATTTGGACGATATGTTAGGCGATGTTTCTATTCGTAACTTGCACTATTCCAATGCAAAAGGCGAAATCGAAACGAAAAATATCGCTTTAAGCGTACAAAAAGACGAATCCAAACGCAAGGTCAATTTGCATTCAGCATTTGTGAACGCCACGCTCGATGGCAACGGACGTTACGAGGATTTGATTCAAAGCGTGGTGGCAATTCTTTCAAAACATATCCCTTGTATTGCGCCGCCAACCGCACCCTTTGTAAATCCGTCGAATTTCAATCTCAATGTCACATTACAACAAATTGACACACTTTTGGCGCTGTTCCAATCTGATTTTCGTATTGCCGAAGGTTCCACAATCACCGCAAATTATTATGGCTCAGACACTACGTGTAAAATTACGGCATACTCTCCCAAATTGTCGTTCAACGGGATGCAGTTGTTCGCCAACGATGTGAAACTGATTAGTTCCAACACCAACGTATATGTTGATGTGAAAACGTCGTTGGACTCATCAGTTCATACTGATAATGAGGCGAATATACTCGGATTTATTAAAAACGGTTCATTGGATTTCGATGCAAACTGGAACATCAGCAATCCAGCACAAACATCGGGGAATATATCGTGTTTCGGCTCCATGATTTCCCGTGGAATGAACCGTATGCCGAAGTTTGAACTGGAAATTCGCCCTACAAAATTCTATATGACCGATTCTTTGTGGAACGTGGCGAAATCGTCCATTGTAATTGACTCGTCGAGCATTGCAATTGCGGGTTTCAGCGTGTATAAAAACGAGAAAAATGTGTCACTCGACGGCGTTATGTCGCACAATCCCGAAGATTATCTGGTACTTTCCGTGCAAAATTACGACTTGCGGGAATTGAATTCGTGGATTAATAATCCCCATGTCCGGCTTGGCGGGCTGCTACAAGGACGAATGCGATTGAAAAACCTGTATGCCACACCGCTTGTGTTCGCCGACGTGAACTGTCCCGAAATGTCATTCAACAATAACGTGTTGGGAACATTCCGTTTACGGAGTTTCTGGGAAAACAAGACAAAAGCATTGCTGATGAAAATGACTATCCACAACAACGACGAACCTATTATAGCCATCGACGGGAAATACCGTCCATCAAGCGATTCCGTCCATTTTGATGTAAGCCTTTCGGATGTGGAACTTGACGCATTTGCCGAAATTCTGCAAGGAACGGTGAACGACATTGCCGGCGTGGCGAACGCCGACCTCGACATTGACGGGACACTCTCAAATCTTACATATTCCGGTGAAGTTGACATCACCAACGGACGAATGACTGTTGACTACACACACGTGCCATACACGTTTGAAGGGAAATTACACGCACGCAAGACATATTTGTTTTTTAAGGATTTCACCATAGCCGACGCACAGAAAAACACAGGCACAATCCACGGATTCCTTAATTTGAAAGAATTGACGAATCCACACTATGTATTTGATATTCAAAGTCCTAAGCTACTTGTGATGAAGACCACCGCCACCGACAATGAATATTTTTACGGTACCATCTATTATAAAGGAACGGCTAAAATCGACGGCGACCTCAACGAGACAAACATTTCGTGTCAAGGAACCACGCTCGACAACACTGTGTGCAGCATTCCCGTAAGCTATTCGGAACTTTCGGGCGCATACGATTTCTTGTTTTTCTCGTCGGATTCAACCACATTACCATCTTTCGAAAAACAAACATCTTCGTCTGGTTTAACACTCGACCTTGGCTTGGATGTCACCCCCGACGCGCTTGCACAGATAATTTTCGACCCGAAAGTTGGCGACGTAATAAAAGCCCGTGGCGATGGCAATCTGCTCGTAAAAATGGATAAAGGTGGCGACTTGAAAATCTATGGAAAATATCAGATAGAGGAAGGTGATTATTTATTCACACTTAAAAATCTGATAAACAAGAAGTTAATCCTTCAAAATGGAGGAACCATTGTGTGGAACGGCGATCCTCTGAATGCGCAAGTTGATTTAGTTGCAAACTATGAAACAAAAGCTTCGCCACAGCCATTGTTCGACAGCACTATGAATGTATCGAAACGCATTCCCGTAACCTGTCAGGTGAACTTGAAAAACAACCTGCTTTCGCCCGACATTTCCTACAACATAGTTGTGCCGCAATCAGCCACGCAAGTCGCCGAAGTATTGGCAACGTTGAGCGAGGACGAAACCACTCTTCAATTTTTCTCGCTGATGCTTCAGGGCGCATTCATGGCGGTAAATTCCGAATCGGGAGTTGGCAGTTCTGTTTCCTTCGAAGTGCTGAGTAACCAATTCAACAATTTATTGTCGCAAATAGACCCCAATATGGACGTAAGCGTGAACTACCGTATGGGAACCGACAATGTGACCAACAACGAATTTGAATTTGGAATTTCGCGACAATTCTGGAACGATAGAATCATTGTGAACGTGAACGGCTACACCGACTTTGGAGAAACCAATTCAACCGAATCGCCCACCGAACAAAATCAGTCAAACGATTTTTCGGGAAATGTAAGTGTGGAAATGAAACTCAACAAACGAGGCACCATAAAAGTGAAAGGATTCTCGCGAAGCAACGACGACGAGCTCTCCGAACGCCAGGAAAACACCAACGGCATTGGATTTTTCTTCACCAAGGATTTCAATACACTCCGTGATCTGTTCAAAAAAGAACGGCAATAATTGCTAATCCTTTATCAACGCATCCTGATTCTTCACACCCGATTGCAACGACGAACTGATGGTTTGCTTCAGATGAAGGACTCGTTCGTCAACAACACCACGTTTTTCAGGCTTGTACAACTTTTTATACTCGCATTTCCCAAGTTTATACTTGAGGTCGTCAAGCGTACCGCCAATGTTCAATCCAAGTTTTATGGGTAACGGACATTTTGTCAACGAAATATGATAGTTGCACGACATATCCAGATTGTGGTGTCCCGCAAGCACTGCCTGATATTTATCCATAGAAACCACAAACGGATATAGTTCTATTTCATCACGATATACAGTCATTTCCACATCGATGCTATCAACTACGTTTTTCGTTTTCTTTTTGTTGAACAACAACATTTTTGAAATCGTTTCATAGGTTTCGTTATCCATCACCACAAGGTCCCTACCCTTAATGGCAGCGGCACCAAGCAAAGTTGAATATTTCGGATCGTAGTTCGACTTCAAGTATGTTTCGGCAGCCAAGTGGAATTCCGCCTTGCCCGAAAATGATTTCAACATTGGCACAATGGTATCGATGTCGGGAATCATATCAATCAAATCGGCGATGCTGATATCAATCAAGTGGAAATCAAATCCAGCGAACAAGTGGTTTTTGCGTGGCGAACGATATGTTGCCGTAAGTTGCATTTGCGCGGCATCGCAGGTGAAACCCATTTCTTCGAGCACCAGCACTCCATCGCGGATTGTTAATCCGCCGCCCACGTGTTCTATCACTTTTTTACCAACAAGCGCCTTCTTTATGTCGGTGTTCATCACCACATCAACACCAAGGGGAACCATAAACGGATTGTCTTCTTCCGCCACAACGGTAGATTCCGTTTCCTCGGTTTTCGCAAGTTCCTCCTTCGGAGCTTCCGTAGCCACTTCGGTTGTGTCGCCAAAACCACTCACCAAATCCATAAGCTCCATCACATCAGTGTAATCGGAAGTGAATTGCAGGTCGCCCTTCAACAAATCCTCGCCATTAATATAGTCGGCAATATTCTTGATGATACCAGTCAATTGGAAGTCGGAATTACCAAGAATTATCTTGCTTTGGTCGATTTTGAACTGCTTCTTATTAAATTCGCAGGCAATCTTCGACACCTTGATAGGTTTTTCGATTGCGCTCACCGAAATTTGTCCTTGATTGAAATTCAGAACAACATCGGGGTTCCATTGCAAAATTACATCTTCTTGATTTTCATCATATTCCGCTTTTGCTTTTAAAGAAATATTTCCCGTCCGCGCAGCAACATCCTCCGCCACTTTCGCATAAATGCTGTCACAGTTGAACACACACGCATAGCCTGTATTTTTGCCTTTCGGGAACATTTTTGCCGTTCCTTTCGGATTGCGTACCGTTGCCGAAATTGTGTCGGTATCCATTATGTAGTCAATATTTTTAAGCGCAAAATCGCAAGCAACGGCTAAATCCTTTGTGGTGTCCATTACGTCAGAAACGCCAATACGGAACTTCGCGCCTTCCAAATCAGTTTTGAAGAAATCAGTCATCATTACATGCAGAAATTCACTCTTCACATCTAAGTCAATAACCTCCTTGAATTCGTTCTGCACACGTTCGCTCGGCAATTTAAAATCAACTGCGATTTTGTTGGTGCTCACAAATGTTGAGTCAGCATAAATCACATCCAAATCGCTCAAATTCACGGTTCCATTTGCATGAATCCGTTTCAAATCCACGTTTGTGAGCGCATCCATATCGCATTTCACCGTAGCCACAGCATCAACCCAACCAGTAACAAAAACATCTTCGGGTATTTCGTTTTTCACATCAAGCAGGCTCACACGGGCATTCGCTTTTATATCGAAAATCATTTTGTTCAACAAATCCTGAATATCGCCAGAAATGGACACCATTGATTTCCCTGTTTTTGCTGAGACAGAATGGATTTTCACAGCGGAATTTTTCTCATCGTTCAAATCAATATCAGCATGCACGTTTGCCTCCACATCATACAAATCGTGCCCCAGCCCTTCTACCACGACAGAACCTTTCGAATATGTGGCATCGGCGCTCACAAGCGGCATAAGAGTATCGTTCATAATGCCACGCACATTTCCTGAAAGTTGAAGGTCGCCATCAACGGTAATGCCGTCAAGATATTCCTTCAGCATTTCCTCGGGAACAAGTTTAAACAACGCAGGCAGGTTGATTTCGTTAGTCGAAAAATTCAAGTCCATACGGATGTCGTCGCCCACTTCAGCATTTCCCGTTACGGAAATTTGATGCTGCTCGATGGCAAACAACGCTTTGTCCAACACTATTTTTGTAGTGTCGAGCATCAAATCAAGTGGCAAAACAGCCGACACGAGCAACGAATCAGCATAGCGAGTGGAATCCATCACAGCGGAAACATCGTGGAACGTGCATTTTGCAGTTCCATTCAACCTATTGTAACTCGCCAAGTTTCCCGAAAATTCAGCGTCGAAAGCACCCAGCGAAGCCATCAGCTGCGTGGAATCCGTCATTGCGAAATCAATCGCACCCGTTTTCAAATTTAAGTCAGTAGTAATATCGTCGCCTTCCATAAGCACATTCGCATCAAGATTGATGTTTTGAATTGATGCGTTCAAATGCGAAGGAACATCTGTGTAAGAAGCAGAAATATTCGTCAGTTTTACTTCCTTGATATTCAGTTGGTTAAAAGGCATGGCCGAACTGGTGTCTTCCACAGCAGTTGTATCGGTAACAAACACATCGTAGTTCGCCACGCTGTCGGCATTCACATAAATTGAGGCAAATGTATTGTCAACATACACACCATTAATAACAATGTTGCTGTTTGTTAGATATTCATTTACATCAACCGTCGCCACCAAGCTTTTGATATACGCCACCGTGTCGGACGGCGCGCCATCCATAGGATTGATTAGGGCAAGATTGTTAAGCCGCAGCCCAAAATGCGGGAATGTACTGAAAAACGTAAGGTCAACCGTATCGAGTTCGGTCTGACAAGTTACAAACGCAGGAATATAACTTTTAACGATAGGAGTAAGTTTCGCAGGTGTAAAGACGAACCAAACGACTATACAAACAGCAATCACCGACACGCCCACAATTGAGCCAAGCGAGATTGCAAGGATTTTAAGTAGTTTTTTCATGGCTTTTTATTGCTTTGTGAATGTAAATGTCTTTCCTCCAGATGTTTCGTAAACCAACGTAGTGGCAGTTAATGTTTTAATAGTGAATGTTTTAGGAACGACACCGGAACTTCCTTCCATCTGATGATAACGAGTAAGCGTCTCTTTTTCCAGTTCCCACGTAAACGTTTGTGCTTCTTCTTCTGTAACATCATCAGCCTCATCCCATGTAGAGCCGTTTCCCGAAGCATTGTATTTTTCGTAAAGTGTTCCTGACTGCCATTTTCCGTACAAATCGGCGACATCAAATTTTTTCTTGTCGCAACCAGCAAAAAGAAACAATACAGCAAGAGTAAAAATTATTTTTTTCATAGGGCTATTCTGATTTAATTTCTTCGGTATTTTGCACATTTTCAGTTAATTCCGATTTTCGCCACACATACGAGATACCATATTGCGCACAAGCTTCACGACGCTGGTCAGGCGGAAGATTTTGAAAGTGGGCTTCAACTTCGTTCCAAATTTCCTGTATAATAGCATCGCCACGTTCACGCAAGTCATTAATAAAATCAGATGTACGTTGGTCGTAGGTCTGACGGAATTCATTGGAACGTGCCGCAGCGGCAAATTTTTCGTACTCAATTTTCACCATCGAAATACGAGGATTTGTCATATATGTGCCGCCAGCCGCAGAACGCTTTGCCTCGCCGTCAATCAGCCGTTTCCCCCATTCAAGGATTTCCTCGGTGGTTTCAAGACTTGGAAGTTTTTTCCCTTTTAATCCATAAAAATCACGGGAATTTGGCTTCATCTCGCCACGGAGAATTGCCATATTCAGCACTTGAATGAAGTGCGAGATGTACATTTTCGCGCGTTTTTGCATCATCGAAAAGTTCGCACCTTTCTCCACCGACTGCGAATACGAAGAACGGCATTGCAAAATTCCACTTCGCAACGAAGGAAGAAAAAATTTCGCCCGTAACAACAGCGCCGGCGATATGGCACACTCATTCATCGACACGCTTGAGCCCTTGTCGATGGCAGCTTGCAAGGCTCTCACCCGAGCCGCATCAGTATTGGGAAGTCTTCTATAAGGCATACCTAACTTAATTTAATGACTACAAATCTAAACAATCTTTTCATATCTATGCACAAGATTTTTAGAAATTTACATTTTTACGAAGAAATAATTATTTTTTCATAATCTTGTATTCGCAACAAAAGAGACTACAACTCTCGTGGAAAAATTCTGTATTTTTGGGCTGGGCAAAGAAAGGAAAAAACGTTTTTTCCTTTTTTATTTACCGAATTTGTATAAGTTTGCCCCGAACTAACAAAGTAAAAAATGGAAGTTACACGAATTTTTGACCTTTTGGGTCAAGACAAAGAACAACAAGCAAACAGCGAATACTGCGATAAAGGAGTAGCACTGGCTCACAAAGTAAATGGCGAATGGATTAAATATTCAATCGAGGAATATATTGAAAATGTTAATAATGTAAGTTACGCTCTGCTTTCGCTCGGCATCGAGCCAGGCGACAAAGTGGGAATCGTAAGTGGTAACCGCCCCGAATGGAACTTTCTCGACATGGGCGTTATGCAGATTGGTGCTGTTCCCGTGCCAATTTACCCGACAATCAGTCAGGAAGATTATCGGTATATTTTGAACCACGCCGAAGTAAAATTGCTTTTCATTGAAGGAAAGGAACTTCGAAAAAAAATCGAGCCGATTCTGTCCGAATGCACGTCAATCAAGGAAATCTTCACATTTGTGAACCAAAACAGCGGATACCGCTATTTCCAACAATTGGTTGACCTCGGAAAAGAAAACCCGCAGCCCGAAAAGGTTGAAGCACTGAAAGCAACAGTTAAGCCAAACGATTTGGCAACAATCATTTATACATCGGGGACAACAGGAAATCCGAAAGGTGTGATGCTTTCGCACAACAACATTTTAATGAATGTGAAGAATGTGGTGGAACTGCTACATAAAGAAAACCGCGTTGTGATGAGCTGCCTACCGTTGTGCCACGCATACGAACGTATGTTGATGTACGCATATCATTACGTAGGTGCGTCGATTTACTATTCGGATTTGGCTCTTATTGCTGACAATCTGAAAGAAGTTCATCCAACAATTATGTGCGCTGTGCCGCGTCTGTTGGAAAAAATCTACGACAAACTCTATATGGCTGGGAAAAAACAGCCGTTCATTACAAAGAAAATCTACTATTGGGCGGTTGATTTGGCTACGAAATACAAATTAGACCCATCGAAACGTTCGTGGTGGTACAATCTTCGCCACAAATTCGCCGACAAAATGGTATATTCAAAATGGCGCGACGCACTTGGTGCCGTACGATTGACTCAGGTCGTTTCGGGAGGTTCGGCTCTGCAACCTCGATTGGCGTCGTTCTTCCAAGCAATTGGAATGGTGATTTACGAAGGATACGGATTGTCGGAAACGTCGCCGGTGATTGCCGTTGCCCGCGATGAGGCATACACTCACGAACCAGGAACGGTTGGATTGCCGTTGCCGGGCATTGAAGTAAAAATTGCCGAAAACGACGAACTTGTATGCCGTGGCCACAATGTAATGCTTGGCTACTACAAGGACGAGGCAAAAACTAAAGAAGTAATCGACGCCGACGGTTGGTTCCACACTGGCGACACGGCTATCATCACGAAAAATGGTTTGGTGAAAATCACTGGTCGTATCAAGAGTTTGTTCAAGACATCGTTCGGAAAATACGTCAATCCAGAATTGATTGAAGAAAAATTCATGACCTCGCCGTTTATCAATGCAATTGTTGTTTGTGGCGAAAACCGTCAATACCCTGTGGCACTGATAGTTCCTGAATTTTCATGTTTGCGTACGTGGTGCGATTCCCACCATGTTCCATTCAATTCTGAACAAGAAGTGGTGAAAAATCCGCAAGTAATTGCCCGTATTCAAAAAGAAGTTAAGAAATTCAACTCAAACTTTGCCGACTACGAACAAGTTAAACGATTTACGTTGATTCCAGAAGAATGGACACCGCAAAACGGTTTGCTTTCCCCAACATTGAAAGTAAAACGAAAAGTTGTTCAGAAAACCTATGCAGAGGAGTTGGAAAAGTTGTTTAATTAAGTCACAGCGTTTTTTGATACAATGTTAACTATAAAGAATTTACACGCGTCCGTTGATGGAAAGGAAATTCTGAAAGGAATTAACCTAACGGTAAAGCCGGGCGAAATTCATGCGATAATGGGACCGAACGGTTCAGGAAAAAGTACGTTGTCGAGCGTGCTTGCAGGTCGCGATATATATACTGTCACCGAAGGAGAAGTAACATTCAACGGAAAAGACTTGCTTTCGCTCACACCCGACCAACGCGCGTGTGAAGGCTTGTTTTTAGCATTCCAATATCCCGTAGAAATTCCTGGCATTTCGATGACGAATTTTATGAAAGCTGCCATTGATGCTAAATGTGCGTATCTTGGCATTGAACCACCTTCGCCAACGGAATTCCTTAAAATGATGAAGAAAAACAGCGAACTCGTCGGATTGCCGAATAAGCTATCAGGACGCTCGGTAAACGAAGGATATTCTGGCGGTGAGAAAAAGAAAAACGACATTTTCCAAATGGCAATGTTAGAGCCAAAACTTGCCATTCTTGACGAAACCGACAGCGGTCTCGACATTGACGCACTACGCATTGTTTCCGATGGAGTGAACAAGCTCAAAACCCCCGACAATGCGTATATTGTGATTACCCACTATCAGCGTCTGCTTGATTACATTGTTCCTGATGTTGTGCATGTGCTCTATGATGGAAAAATCATAAAAACAGGCGACAAAACTCTTGCTCTCGAACTCGAAGAGAAAGGGTACGAATGGATTACGAAAAACAGCTCGGAATGGGAAACATTGTAAATCCACGTGTGCAAGAACTTATTTCGGAATGTTTTCCAAAAGAACTTTCCTTCGATGCGCTCTATGTGTTTTCCGATGGAAAAATCAACGGTTCGGGAAATAGTATAGTTTTAGAGGGGAAGAAACGCGTATGCCTTTGTTTCCTTGATATGCGCTCGTTTTCGTATGTCGTGCATGTGGCAAAGACTGCGGATATCACGCTTTATACATGCTACGAAAACGAATCGTCAAGCGACGTGCATATCTCTTGTGACGAAAATTCTGTCTGTGAACAGATGGTTCTGCAAATGGAAAGCTCCAAACAGAATATTTTTGTCTGCCAAGGACGGAATTCAACGTATCGTGGCGGCTATTTCCAGCTTTCAGGAAAACAAGATACTATACGATTATTTATAGACAAAGACAGCGAGAATGCCAACACCGATTTGTTCGGTGTGTTTTTTCCTGTTTCCGACAATGAATATTCAATAGAAACCCGTGTGAACCACAACAGTCCACTGTGCGAAACCGAAGAATTATTCCGTGGCATAGCCGATGATTCCGCTTCGGGAACATTTTCAGGATTGGTGTATGTGGCTAAAGGCGCGCAAAAAACTACCGCACGGCAGCAGAATAGAAACATTCTTTTGTCAAACAATGCCCGAATCCACAGCGAACCACAATTGGAAATCTACGCCGACGATGTGGTCTGCAACCACGGCAGCAGTACAGGGCAAATTGACGATGAAGCCTTATGGTACATGCAATCCCGTGGAATCAATAAGACCACGGCAATGCGTCTTCTTGTAGCAGGATTTGCAGGTGATGTGCTGCAAAAAGTCACCGATGAGAATCTTCGTTCGAAAATCGAAGAGAAAATCGTTTGGACACTAAATGAAGATAGAAAATAACTTATTCCTTATTGTTATCGCCCTTGCAGAAAATCAATTTCTTGTTGAAGACTCTGTATTGTGACGTGCCATAGTAGATTTTTGGCAACGAATCGTCTTTACAAGGATTGCATATCATATTGTACGCAATGACATTTGAATACGTGATATGTCCCGAAAAGTCGCGTTGTTTTAGTCGGAAATACAACATACCAGTATAAGGCACAGATTCCCAAACAGTACTATACGAATTGATTCGAGAAGAATTTCCAGCACCAGCAAGTTGTGCAATAGTTGAATACGACAAACCATCCAAAGAATACTCCAAAATAAAACACTCGTTATTGGTTTCGCACGCTGTTTTCCATGCAAACAAAAGATTGTCGTTATCTTGCGAGACATTAAATTTCCATAAATCTATCGGGAGAAGGTGCCAATAGGTCATATAACCATTATCCATCCGATATACCAATCCATTGGCCGTAACCACAGTGTCGCCATCAACGCCACCACTCCAACGACCCGAGATATTTGAATTTGTTACTCTATATGGATTCGTTTTTCCACCTGGAAATTTATCAATATCAAGAGTCATTTGAGATAGCATTGACTTAAACACTTCATATTTTAGCTCGCTCCACTGGGTAAACATATTTTGAGCTGATACCAAACTTGAGAAGTCCGCATCACCAGAAAATTCTATTGTAGATAGATTTAATGAATTGCGAAACATTTCTTCTGTGGTAGTAACATTTGAAAAATCTCCCGACAATGAGACGGTTTCCAAATCTGAACAGTAAGAAAATACACCCTTCAATGTTTCTAATGATTCAAAACCATTTACAATAGCCGATTGTAATCCCGTACAATAACGAAACATTGACTCTATATTTGTAACATTTGGAAATGCTCCTTTAATGGTCGCATTTGCAGACACATCGTCATTAATAGCAACAGATTTTATTTTCTCACATTTATAAAACATATTGGCCATTGTTGTGAGCAGAGGGAAATCCCCATCAACTACAACAGAAGATAAGTTTGTACAAGAATTAAACATACTTGACATGGATTCAAGTGCATTAAACGACCCTTTTATTGTCGCCTTAGATAACGATGCATTGTTATGAAACAACGACGCAAGACTATTTATATTTGAAAATATTCCATCAAAAACCACTTCATCAAGCAAAGTGCAATTTTTAAAAGTGTTATTGATAGAATTAACAGAGTTAAAGTCGCCCTTTAATATTGCTGTTCTTAATTTGTCATGCCCACTAAATAAAGAATTTAACGATGTAAGTGAAGAAAATGTGCCATTTAATTCTGTATTTTCTAACATATTACAATTAGAAAAGATATTAGTTATATTGTTTAAACTTGAAAAATTTCCTTGTAACAGCACATCTTTTAATGCATCGCAATATCTAAATGTAGACGATAAAGTTTTAACACCAGAAAAATCGCCCTGCAATGACACATCTGCATCATCTCCATTCTCTGTGATTGAAATTGAAGATAGTTTTTTACAGGCATAAAACATGTTGGCCATATCCTCCAACGTTGAGGAAAAGTCTTTTACAATTCCTTCTAATAAAGCAGATGTTAGAGCATAACAATTATTAAACATTGAATTTGTTGTTGTAATATTTGAAAAATCATCACAACGTACAACCACCGATGGTAATTCTTTACAACCAGAAAACATACTCTTCATATTTGTGAGTGCAGGTCCAAATACAATATTTAAATCACAAGTTGTAAGCTTAGAACAATTATAAAACATTGCGCTTGTTGATGTTATTTTGGGGGTATCGCCAAAGACATCGTCTATAAGAACTGTTTGTAATTCAGAACATCCATTAAATAAACTACCTAATGAAGTTACTTTTGAAAAATCACCCTTTAATGAAACATCTGCATCGTCACCATGTTCTGTTATTGAAGCAGATTTCAAACTTTTACAGTTTAAAAACATATTAGTCATACCAGACAAAACTTTAAACTCGCCCTCCAAATCTGCAGAAGTCAAATTTATACAACCTGAAAACATAGAAGATGATGTTGTCACTCCCGAAAAATCACCCGAAATTGTGACATCTTTAAGATTCAATAAATTTGCGAACATGCTCGCAAAGCTTGTAAATTTATTAGTGATACCCGTGATTGAAACGGATTCAAGAGAAGTGCAATTTTTGAACATGGTACTTATACCCGATGAATTTGAAAAAACACCGTTTAAATCAATATCTATGATCTTGGTGCAATTAGCAAACATTTGATCCATACTCGTAACATTCTCAAAATCCCAATACGCAATACCGCTCAAGTCTTCGTAATTAGACGTATAAAAAATCTTTTGCCCACCACACGTTTGTTCAGAATCAAAACCTGTTTTAAACAATTTCGCGCAAGTACCTGTCACAAGAGGATTTGAATCATCACTTACATAATAATACACATCATAACAACCAGCATGTTCGGCATTGGGGACACTATAGGCATATACAACTGCAGGATATCGAGAATCTGGAATTACAATACCATTAACATCAGTTTTACCGTTTCTTGTTGCATCATCTGGCCATGTTACCCAATCTTTATCATAGGAAACAGAAAGACAGGTCCTTCTAAAATATTCCTGCGGTTCCCTATTCACAAAGGCCTCGCCTTCATCTTTTTCAAGTCGTATCAAATTTACAAGATTCATTCCTCCAAAATCATCATCACACAGATATCCTATACGGGCTTTAAGGTAAGACTCATCATAAACACCATTGTTTGCATTGGGTTCCATATTGCATGCCCATGAATATCCACTATTTTGCCATGCGTTTCCATCAGGGTTTAACAATTTTGCTGTAGGAGTTGTTTGACCGAACAAACTTAAATTAAGACAGAGTAAACAAGCGATTAGAAAATATCGTATAAAATTGCAATATGTATGAATAAATCTCCTCATCAAAATCAATATAGAGCTTTAGTACATAATTTTTGTATTCCCCAAAGGGCAAATATATATTCAAACATATAGCAAAGACAATAGTTTTGCAGAAAAAGTTACTGAACTGCATCATTTATTTTTATACGTAACCTATTGTGTCTTATCGTATAAGCGTTACTGTGCCATATTTCGTATGCTTGCCATTGCCCGTGTCAAAGCCATCCCAAACTTGTCCGTCAAGGAATGTTGCTTCCATCTTCCAGATATACGAACCACTTTGCATCATCTTACCATCGTAACGACCATCCCAATAGCCAACAAACATGCCGTCTTTCACTTCGTTGGAGAACCACAAAAGATTTCCCCACTTGTCGTAAACTGAAATTTCGCAAGTTTGCAAATTGAAGCCTTTTGGCTGGAATGTGCGCACACTATGTGCGGGATTCGATGGCGAAAATGCTGTTGGAACATACAACGACGACGACAGATTCACAAATATACATTCTGTATATGTACTTGTACAACCAAAATCATTGGTTACCGTTAAAATCGGACAATTATAACCATAGAGATAACCACCTTCGCGAATTGGGAATTTTCTCATACTATATGGTATCAATGTGTCTATTTCAGATTCTGCACTACCTTGGTGGCCAAAGTTCCACGCCATTGTGTATTCAATTGGCAACGCAACGGGTTCGCCAAATTCATCAGTTGTCCACAAGCTGTCTTGAACAGTGCTGTCTTTCAATTCCACAACATTCGACGACCCTGGCATTGACCAACTGAATTTCGCAACCGGCGCAGGTGCAATCTGCACTATCAATGTGTCAAAACCTTCGCAACCTGCCCACGTTTGTTCATATACCATTAATGTGTCAACACCAGGTTGCTGCCAATCAATATAGCGTACCGAAGTGGATGTCGCATCTTTTGAATAGTTCAAATGATTACCTGTAACCGTCCAGAAATATTGGCTTGTCGGTTCAAATTGTGTGTAATAGCTTTCGCCAATCGCACCCATACAAACTGAATCACGGCCGAACAACTTTGTGTGCGCGCCTGGAGCAACAACTAATGTAATGGTATCGCGAACACTCTCACAACCAAGTGGATCGGCACCTTCTTCACCAATTTCATACACATTCAAATCGTAAATTTCGAAACGGTACGAACCAGTGTCGAGCCGTTGCCCAGGCTGGAATCTATACGATTGACCATGCCAAACATCAGGCAACGTGCCGTCCAAACTATTCCACACCGTGTTCGGGCTACCTAACGAACGGAGTTCGTCAATATCGTCGCCCTGACAAATCACCGTAGAGAACACAAGTGGTTTTCGAGCACGGGCTTTCACGGAATATTTCATTTCCTGAACATCACTTCTACAAGTAGCAACGTCGCTTCGGTAAATATAACGAGCAGAAATAGTGTAGTCGCCTACGGCAGTAATCATATTTGTTGGCGTAACATTATGTTCAGCGTTATCAGCATATTTCTTCGATTGTGTTTCGCTGGAAACAGTCCATTCCATAAACGAGAGGTCGGTAAGCGCAGGCATGTAATCCTTCGCCTGAATTGTCAATACAGAATCGTAAATACAAAGCACTGTATCGTTACCAATAGAGAATGTTGGACGGGCAATTACGTGCAAGGTGTCGGGAATGGTGTCGCTATAGCAACCTCGTTGTTCACGAACCACGAAATAGATAACATCCTTATTACCAACTTCTTCTGGAACTGGTGTGTATGTATAGCCTTTCCCCACAGGTACTTGCGCATCGGAATCAATGTACCACAAATCCGTTGAAAAATCTGTAGAAAGCGTTGGAATCAACGAATCACCTTCACACACACTTGCACCCGTAACACGTGGACTACTTGGTTTTGGATATACCGAAAATACCACATTTGCCTTAGTACTTTCGCAGCCTCTCAAGGTTTGCGTCACACTGTAACGTTTTGTACCAGCGGTCATATCAGAATCTTGCAGTGTATATTCTTCTCCATCGGCAATAAATTCAGGCGCATACCATTTCACAGTCATACCTTCGCGAGGCTCAGCGACAAGCGTTGGAGCAGAATCATATTCACACAAATTCCCAGGATTTCTAAATGCTGGTGCATTTGGAATCATTTTAATTTCATACACAACTGGAGCCAAAGGTCCCTGACATCCATCAACCGTTTGCGCGGCATAATATGTATGCTCGCCTATATCGCCAATTTTCGGCTGATATGTGATTCCTTTGCCGAGGAATGTTTTTCCAGCGGCATCGCTGTACCAACTTACAATAGCATCATCCACGCCACGAGCGGAAATCACAGTATCAGTGCCTTCGCACGTTTCCGAACCTTCAACTTCGGGTGCGGTTGGGATAGGCTTGATTGTGTATGTAGCAGAAGCCTTTTCACTATAACAATCATTTTCAAACCGTACTGCATAAATTGTATAGTCGCTAGGTTCGTAGCCTGTTGGACTGAACGTCATTTGAGCAGGAGAACCTACTACCGTAGGCACGCCATATTCTCCAGGATCTTCCTCAAACCAAATTGCGCCTGAACCAATTCCGTTGAATGTTGCCTTGAAAGACAATTTATCAGTTTCGCCCTCACAAACCGCATCGGTTGCAGGAGTAATTGTCGGAGCCTGTGTTTCGTTGACAGTTACTGTTGTTTTTACTTTGTGGCTTTCGCATCCTTCAGGGTTCGTCAAACCGTTCAACGGCAATGCGTTGTATTCCGACACGTAGTAAGCATATACATTAGCCGTAGCAACAGCACTTTTCGGATCGAATTTTCCATTTCCATCACCAAGTTCATATTCAGTGGCATCAGCCGATGTATAAAAACGGAACTCAGATTTCGAGCCGTCGCGTTCCGTCCAGTCATTGGTAGCAGCAGTCATTGTAGCGGCACCGTCAGCCACATCATACACGCAAGCCACTGGAGCATCAACAGTTACATTAGGAATTGGACACGGAACCAAGCGTACCAATGCTTCTGTCGCTTCAGAGTAGCAACCAGCCGAGCCTTCATATTGACGAGCATAATATGTTTTTTCTATTTCACGGTCGTAAGCAAGACCCGTATTCCATGTAGCTCCATCGCCATTGTCTGTTTTGTTCTTACGGACATCTGGACTCATACCTGCTTCATAGTCAAACCAATGGATTGTTGCGTCCGATTCTATTTCGGAAGTGACTTTCACAACCACATCATTTTTTTGGCTTGTCATTGCGTAAAACCCTTCGGTTGTCGGTTTTGGCAAGAAAATCACCTTAATTTCACGTTCAGCCGTTCCCACACAACCTTTGTTGTCAACCGCACGATACGAAATTGTGTATGTATCAGTATTTCTATCCTGTTTTGATGCGCTGAAATATGCATACGACTCCGTTGCTGTTGTAAACGAATCATCAGCGCCCGTTGTAGTCCATGAGGTTTCTTCCAACGGATTTTCAGACTCGTCGCCTGCACTACCAGGAACAGCATTCACACGAACCCTGACATCGCCTGCGCTATGGCAAACCGATTGTGGGTCATCGGTGCTGAATGTAACCACAGGATTGCTATACACGGTTGATGTAACTGCACGAGGTGCAGACCAGCACGATTGCTTGCCTGTTTCAAAATATGCATAATAACGAACATAATATGTTGTTACTCCAGCAGCATCAACAGCAGCTTGGCTATAAGCAGATTCCACACCACTTTCGCCCGCAATTTCGTTCAAATCAGCCGAAGTTGACCAACTCCATTTTTCTGGATTAGCACCAACATTTGCAGTCGCTTTCATACCTTCGGTAAATGCAATTCCCTGACAAGTTTCGGCATTTTCAACAGTTTCAACCGTCCACGGACAATCAACAATCGTTATTTTTTGTTCGGCACGTTCGCTCACGCAACCATTTACCGTTTGCGAGACATAGAACACCATACCTTCTGATTCTGTTTGTTCCGCTGGATTGATAATCGCCTCGTCAACAGTCCAAGGATTATTGTTGCCACTCAATTCATTACGTGACGAAGCTGTGCGGTACCACCCCACAACTGATGTTTCACTTTCAATATTTTCGGCCTGTAATACAACAGGGATTGGGTTCGATGTCATTCCAACATAATCAATGGTTTTCGGCACTTCAGGATATTCTATCACAAGATTGGCTTCGTTACTGCTATTCGTACAGTTTTTAGCGTCGGTGTACGTATATTGAATCTTGTACGTTCCGTCAACCTCGCCCGCAAACATTGGGTCAACTTCGCCCGAAGTTTCATTAATGTTGGTAGAAGCACCGTCCAATGTCCATTTTCCTCCATTGGTAATCATTGTGGAACTGGTGCCATTCACCGTTGCAGTAACGATTGTTTTACCTTGAGAATAGCACATTTGAACATCATCAACCGTAATTTCAGGCAACACATTAACCGTAACTGTAACCGGAGTTTTTGGACTTTCACACTCCTGACCGCTCGATGATTCAACAGCCATATAACTTACATAGAATGTGGTAGTTGTATTTGCCGTAACAGAATTAGTTACGCCATGCGCATAACTTGAAGAATTTGAGTTTTCCGTTTTTGTTTCAAGTGGAGTTGATTGATTATCAGCAGAATACCACAACCATTTTGTTGCTTTGTTTCCTGTTGCCATTGTGGTGACATTTCCTGTTGCTGTAGCAGAAATATCAGGAAGTTCTTCCCCCGAACATTTTTCCACGCCAACCACTTCAGGAGCCGACCACGGGCAGTCAACTAACGAAAGTACAACCTCGGAAGGTTCACTTTCGCAACCAAACTCATCAGTTTGTGTAATCCAGTAACTCTTTGTATATGAGGTAAGTCCAGTCGTTGCACTTATCAATGCATCCTTATCGGCAGCATACGACACCGAGGTGCTTGCTGGTTGCAATACCGACGACATTGCGGAATTTGCATACCACGTCATTGTTTTTCCCGTTGATGTGAGCGTTCCCGTTAAATCTGGCAAATGCTCAATGTCGCCAATCAGCCATGTTCTTGGATTTGCATCAGGATATTTCATAAAATGCGCCGCAGTGGAACTCTTCACCGTCGAAGTACAAACAGTGCCATCAGCATACGGCGTGCTATTCACGCTATAGGTGAATTCCACATCCAAATGGTCTCCGTCATTAGAAGAGTAATCGCCTGGAAGCCAGTTGAATCCATCAACAGAACCTGCATTTGCAGTAAGCGTTCCCGTGTGCGGATTCACAGTAACTGGAACAGCCTCGTCGCCGATTGCACAAATGTTTGCCGGACTTGAAATTGTTACATTTGGAGTATCAACCACATGAACAGTAACTTTTGTTCCAGCCGACCAGCAAGAATTTATTTCATCGTATTCAGCTGCATAATATACAAAATCCTTAATTTCGGATATTGCATTGGAAACTTCGTAGTTTGTAACGTTGGTGCCAACTCCCGACAATACATGTCCGTCGAATTCATCGCCATTCTTTCCAACTGGGTCATCGTCCAACCAAGAAATATGCGAAGCTGAAATTGTTGAACTTGCATTTCTTTCTGCTGTAAGTTCCTGGTTGGCGTTTCCTTCACCGAGACAAACGTATAAATCGCTTGCCACAGGTGCAAGAGCCTCACATGCCGAAACGACCAATGTTGCTATTGTGCTGTCGCTATAACAATTCTTGCCATCAACCACACGATATTCACGCACGGCAAATTTATACGAACCGACAGGAGTGTTTTCATCAGCTCCCATAGAATAACTTGTAGCCGTTTCAATCACATTGCCGCCCGTTTCGTTTTCCAGCCATTGTATCACGTCGCCCGTTTCCGAAGCTGTTGCGGTAAGCACGTCGGAGCCAGAAGCTTGTCCACCAGTAATCAATACCGTTTGTGTTGGACCAACCGTTGGTGCATCAACCTTTACCACATTGGTTTGTACAGTTTTTTCATTCTGACACTTAAACACATCGGTATAAACATATTTTATATCATTTACACCCGATAGTTTTGTAGCAGGGTCGAAACTTGGGTCGGTTGACGATGCAGTTCCCGTCCACACGCCCGAACCACCGGTAGGATTGACATCAGCAGTAATGGTTGCCGCAGCCCCATTGTAACATATTTCCGTAGGAGCATTAATTTCTACCGTAGGAAGTGAGTGAACAAATATTTTGTCGGATGTTGATTTTACACAACCATTTTCGTCAGTATAAGTAAGAGTAACCGTATATTCCTTGTTTGCCGCATTTTGCGTTGGGTCGAATGCTCCCGTTTTGTCATCAATCGTACCTCCATTATCTATTGTGTATGCAAAACCGTCAGGATTGCTTGTCCCTGTTGTACTCATTGTTACCACAGAACTATTGTTTCCACTTTCGCACACATCACTGTTGCTTACTGTCAATGTTGGTGATGGCAATGGATACACAACCATATTTATAGATGTCTCGTCGGCTTTACAACCTTTTTCGCTTTCGAAATTATATGTTACTTTTTGTGTTCCAGCTGCAAAATCACTTGGCTTGAACGTGGCTGTTTTTTCCGAAGTTTTGGTAGCCACAGTCCAAGAACCCGTACCATCCATATCAGGCGTAATCGTTGCAGAAATAGTTTGAGCGGTAGTTTCGCTGATACAATTATTTGGATTATCGGAGTGAAGTTCTGCCGTTGGCTTTGGATTTACAATAATTTCTGCCGTGCCTGTTCCCTCGCAGCCATTTACATCGACCACGCGAACATCAACGGTATAATTTTTCGCAGCCGCTGTGTTTTTGAAAACAGGCGTTGCCGTATTCGTACTATTAAATTCCGCCGAAGCCGTTCCCGACCATTCCACCGTTTGGTAAGAATCCGTTAAACTAACGTTGACAGCGGAACCTTCACAAACTTCGCCATTGTCGGACAATACAATTACCGGCTTCAACTCTTCGAGCACAATCACAGTTATTGAAGCCCGCTCGCTTTCGCAATTGTCAACAGACTGGCTTACATAGTATAACGTACCTTCCGTCGCTACCGAAGTACTTGGAACTGGAGCCACCGTTGTGGACGTTCCACCTGTGGCATTGGTTCCATACCAGTTCAACGTTGCGCCTGAAGCCTTTGTCACAGAGTTTTCAAGACTTTCAGGAGCGGCATCAAGACATTTTGAGAACGTGGTTGTTACTGGTGCCGACGGAATTGGCTTCACCGTCACATCACGGCTGACACGTTTTGCCTTACAACCCTTTGCACTGGTAAAATCATACGTTACCGTTCCCGTAGTAGTTTCGCCGAATGACGCACTTGTTTCGGTAGCATTCGAAACATTTGAACTCCAAGTAAACGAACCATTTTCACTTGGTTTTGCAGTAACTGTTGCAGAAATAGTCGCCGTTTCTCCCGAACAAATAGCGTCAGGTTCCGACAACGTAACCGTTGGATTCGGATACACCGTAATAGTTGCATCGCTTTCGCCATCGCATTCAGCATTTTTTACATACACGTGAACGTTGTATGTATTTATATCGCCATTCGCCGCAGGCGCGGTAAAAGTTGGCGTTGCAGAATTCACAGTCGAGCCAAAACCTTGTGTTGCCGCAGTTCCCGACCACGTTACTTCATATTGGTTAGCTTTTTCCACAGTGACATCAGTTGTCGAACCTTCGCACAATTCCGACGATGAAATTATGATTTCGGGACTCAATTTTTTGTTCACAATAATGTGTATTGGCGTTTGTTCGCTTTCACAACCTTGATACGTCTGCGAAACAGCATAATCAAACTCGCCGTTGGTTTGTATGCTGAACGATGGAGCGGCATTCAGTTTTGAGCCGTTTGCATCGTACCACGTAAGCGTGCAATTTCTATCGGCAGTAGCTTCCAGCGTTTTGTTTGCCGCTGACTCGTTCATACACCACGATTTTTGATTGCTTTCCGTTGGTGCATTTGGATACGGATTAAATGTAAGCGACAACGCCGTCGGACGGTCGGCTTTACAGCCCGCTTCGCTTTCATAGTCAACCGTTACCGATGATTCCTCGGAATTTGGCCATGTGGCAGTTTTTGTAGCTGTGGCAGTTGCGCCCGTCCCCGTTGCACCCGACCATGTATATGTGCCACCTGCCGCGGCTTGCCCGTTGATTTTCGCACTTGCGGTAACGGTAATTGTTTCGTCGCTACATACAGTAGTTTTATCTGCCGAAATCGTCACCACAGGTTTCGATTCTATTGTAACTGTTTTTGTTGCAGGAGTACTTTCGCACGACAAAGTAGAAGTAACTTTGTTTGTCGCCTTGATTGTATAATCGCCTGATGCTGATGCAGTAACAGATGCCGCCGAGCCACTGTCATTTCCGCTCCACGCAAATGATGCATCACTCACCGTTGATGATGCCGACAAGGCAACTGTTCCCGGCGCGCACACTTTCGCATTTTCTGGATTTGCCGTAATAGTAACCGTTGGAACTTTTCCTATTGTCACCGTGGAACTTCCGCTGTAGTTTGCTGCAGGTGCAGTACAATTCGCATCTTTCAACGATTTAATTGTATAAACATATTCCGACGATGTTTCGCCAGACGCGACAGTCGCCGTAGGAACAATTTTTCCCGAAGTTGTTGTAGATGAACCATTTTTCGCTGTTCCTGAATTTTCAGCATACGTATACGTGAATGGTGCCGTTCCCGTGAATGTCAACGATATGTCTTTTACATTGTCGCCTTCGCAATATTCGCCACCAGCGCCAATCGTCACCGAAGGATACGGAAGACTTGTGATTTCAATTTCCGCTGTTTTCTGGCAAGCGGTCAGCGTTGGAAATTTCACATCTTTCACCAACACTTTATATGTTCCCGCTTCTTCAATGTTATTTAACGGTAATGTTGCTGCCGTTTGTGTAGCCAACACTTCATCACCTTTATACCAAGTATAGTTAAACGACGAAGCGTCGTCCTGCGCAGTTACCGTCAACGAAACTTTATCTGACGGACATAAGGCGGTTTTCCCGCTTGGTGTAATGGTCAATGGCTTAGGTTCGGTACATGTTGGGCAATCCATAATTGCCTCAACCGACGGTGAAATTGAATAGTTTTTACAATAATTTGTTTGAGAAAAGTTTGCTGTGGATGCCAATGTTGACGCCGTTCCCGCAACGACACGGAAATATACGGATTCACCTTGTTTCACACCTGAAAAGATTGACGATTCTTTAGGGTTTGAAATAGTGTATGTGCTGTTTTTTGATGGATTCCCTATCTGAACCCAACTTGACTCAACATCGGGAGTTTTCGTATATTGGAATAAATACTGTAACGTCGAACCATAAAATGAAGACAACAAATTACTTGCAACGGACCCCAAAGTAAATGGGTCGGAACAAACTTTTGTGGCACGCTCCAAGTCATCTACATTTGAAAACAAGTCCAATGCCGGAGACGAACAAGCCATAATTTTAATGTCGTCGATACACAAATCCTGCCCCTGCGACCAGTTTGTTCCCCAACTTTGGATTTCAACAACAATATCAGATTCATTCAAAATCAAATCATCTATTGAAATTCGATTCCAACCCGTACCAACTCTAATACGGACATTCTCCCTCGTAGCAAGTAGATTGCCTCTTTTATCCTTGATATTCAGTGTAATAACAGGGTCTTCACCCGCCGACATATTACCCGCATACATTTCGAACGACAAGGCTTTCCCCGTACAAAGTCCTGAAATTGTACGGGAGAATATTGTTCCCGTGAAGTTCATCGTAATATTTATGAATAAGCAACCGCTATTAGCCAAACCGTTTATTTTGCTTGTGTGGTCAGTAGTAATGGAACCATTACCCGTCATCCACGTTGCCTTGTTCCCCTCATCACAACCAGCATTGTTACAGTATCCATTGTCAGTCGGAACGATCACCGCATAGTGGCCATCGCCTACATCTCCTGCTTGGTCAAACGTACCCGCACCGTTTAAATCAAAATTCACATCAGCACGATATGGATACCAATTTGATGGCGTAGTTGACTCATTCCCTTTTGTGTCAATATATGTGTGAGGATCGGTAAAATAGCCAAAATCTTCGTAGAAGATGGTTTCACGCGAAGAATATACCGTTTGACCGTCAACCTGCGTTTCACAACATGTAATTGTTGTCACCTCCAACGGATCGGTTGTAACACCGTTTACCGTTGCTCGATAATACATTTTTGCCGAAGTGACTTCATCGTACAAACTTGATTTTGTTGACGCGGTTGTCCAAGAAGAACCATTGGTTGATTTTTCCCATTTGATTGTCGCGTTTTTCCCATAATCTCTATCAAGAATGAGCAACGTTTGTTCGCCACGACACATTTCTGTTCCTTGTCCCGACAATGCTTTTGGATTGATTGTTCCCGTCACTTTTATATCGGAGATACCTATAACTGCTTGAGAATTAAAGTTATAACCTAATTTAACTTTGATTACCGTCGATGATTGTGAAGCGCCCAAAGTTCCTGTCATTGTCACCGTTTGGGAAGTCCCGATGTCGGCACCGGTAAACACGCTTATATCACCTTTTGCCCCTTTTGGGGAACCATATGAATCGTAGTCAGATCCAACCATCAAACCTGCCAATTGATCCCACGTATTGCAGTTCGCCGGACCTTTCAATAACCAAATTTTCATCGTGACGGTATATTGAGTTCCTGGTCGTAAGCCGTTTACCGTATATGTGAAAATATCACCCGTTGCGGAAATGCCCACAATGTTCGATACAAACATAGCATCGTCAATATCAGGAAAATCATCCTCGTCAATTTTACTTGGATTGTCGATTACCACCCATGCAGAGTTTCCTTGTGCGAAATCATCTGCGTCAGACATATAATCTTGGGCCGCCGAGAATTGGTTTCCCGCTGGACCTAATTGTTCAACCGTGGAAAAATCCCACCCCCAATCGTCATATCCTTCCTTTTGGTCAAAAGTAGTACCGCCAACAATAGCAGTTTGTCCAAACGAAACTACCGCAGTAGCAAGTATCAAACCGAATGTAATGAATATTCGTTTCATAAATCGTATGTTTTTAATTTCAAAACTTTTTCATTGTAACATAATAGACTGCCAACAGTATCAGAATGTTACAAAATGTAAATATAACACTATCCCCGTAAAAACGTACGATTTTTTCGAAAAAATTTTGGCCTATTGGTCAAAATGAGACCTGAAAGAGACAAGAAAATTGTCTAATGGTCAAAATGAGACCTGGATTTTTGTTTGTTGTAAAAATATTGGTCAATAAATTTCATACGATTGCGTTTTGATAAGCCATTATGGACGCGTATCTTTGTCTTTAAGTCAGTAAATAGAGCTTCTATGGCATTATTTGTGTTTGGCAGATGAATTTCTGGATAATCGAAGAAAGTCCACAGCAAAGGCATATTTCTTTTGATGCTCAGATAGGCACTGCGTAGGCGTTGGTGAGTATATCGTGTTTTCCCCGTTTTGGGTTCGAGGCTTCGTTCTTTCAGAAAATCCTTCCATTTCTCCATCCATTCGTAAAATGCCCCTACAAACGATTCCTTATCGGTATGACAAAGCTGTAAAACCAAGTGTAATAGTTCCTTTGAAGCCTGAAGTTCCGACTTGCTCGTGAGATAAAATTTTACTGTCTTTACTTGATGGAACTGACAGAGTTGTACCTTATATTTGGACAACATAGTTGGCAGTCCCTTTAGTCCGTCACAGACTATTCCGTGTATTTTGAACTCGTTGTCTTCCAACCACTCAACACCCTCCTTATAATCGAAAAGAGTCTCTTTCTTTGACAAGAATTTACGCCATAGTATCTTCTTCCTATTAGCGTCTTTGAAAACCAAAACACCAAATTTACGTCCCCAATACGTGGCATCCATCAATACCACCACACCTTTGTCCTTGGACACAATACGTTTGTTATGGACTCGCAAGAAATACCTTTGTATCGTACTAACTGAGATATGGTGGGTTTCTGACAATTGATGTAGTGTTTGTTTTCCGCAGGTATATTCCTTGTACAAACTTTCTGGGGACAAAGCTTCCGTCCTTGTGAAATAACGTTTACACTCTTTACAATACCATCTTTGTTTGGCACCTTGTAACCCTTTCTTGATTACATTTTTCCCTCCACAATGAAAGCAGATTTTTACTCATTTTCTTAAAAATGCTGTAAATATATAAATTTCAATTTATTACAAGGATTTCAGGTCTCATTTTGACCATTAAGCCAAAATTTTAGTGCGTGGGGAAAACTACAACAACCCAAGTTTCAACTTGGCTTCTTCCGTCATCATATCCTGATTCCACTCAGGTTCCAGCACAATATTAACAGCTACATCTTCCACTCCGTTAATGAGCTTTAGCTTTGTTTGGATTTCATACACAAGAGGCTCTGCCATTGGGCAGTTCGGCGAAGTCAACGTCATATCAATCTCCACGATTGGAAGTTTATATTCAATTTTGTAGATCAACCCCAATTCGTAAATATCCACAGGAATTTCCGGGTCGTAAACCGTTTTCAACGTTTCTACAACCTCGTCCTTGATTCGCTTCAATTCTTTATCTTCGTCGGTCATTATTTCTCTTGTGTTTTGAATGCTAAAGCGTAGATTTTCATTTGTTTAATCATCGACAACAAGCCGTTGGAGCGTGTCGGAGAAAGATTTTCCTTCAAACCAATCGCCTCAATAAAATGCAAATCGCAATCTAAAATGTCCTGCGGTGTTTGTCCCGACATCACACGAATCAACAACGAAATAATTCCCTTCGTGATAATGGCATCGGAATCCGCGGTAAAAAAAACTTTCCCGTCTTTTTCCTCGGCGAAAAGCCATACCTGCGACTGACAACCTTTGATAAGATAATTTTCTTGCTTGTATTTCTCGTCAATTATCGGCAAATTTTTGCTTAAATCAATGAGGTACTGATACTTATCCATCCAGTCGTCGAACAAGCTGAATTCTTCAATTATTTCGTCTTGTATTTCGTTAATCGACATCGCTATTTGTTTTCGGGGCAAATGTATAAAATTTTTGTATAAAAAAAGCCGACCCGTTGGGGTCGGCTTTAGTGTTGACGAACGGTATGTTAGCCTTTCAAAGCGTTTGCACCGCTCACAATTTCGTTCAGCTCGTTGGTGATTGCCGCCTGACGGGCTTTGTTGTACTCTATGCGCAACGATTTCAACAACTCACCGGCATTGTCGGTAGCTTTGTGCATTGCCGTCATCCGGGCTCCGTGTTCCGAAGCGAACGATTCAAGCAATATGCTGAAAAACTGCGTCTTCAACGAACGTGGAATCAATTCATTGACTATATATTCCTTGTTTGGCTCGAAAATATAATCGTAGTTGAAACCTGTTTTTTTCGTTGTTGATTCGTCTTGTACAATTGGCAGATATTGGGTTGTTGTGATAATCTGCGTGGCAGCGTTTTTGAATTTGTTATACACAACCACAACTTTATCATACACTCCCGAAGCAAAGTCGTTCATTATTTCCATTGAAATATTCGACGCTTCCTCGTAGGTAAGGCGGTCAAAAATTTCGAAGAACGATTTTTTGGGAGTTATCCCCTTGCTTTTCAAAGAATCGCACACTTTTTTCCCGATTGCGTACACATCAACATTCGATGCGGCAAATTGGTCTGCGTAGTCCGTTTTTACGAGCGAAGCAACTGCTTTCCCTATACCCGAGTTGAAACCACCGCACAGTCCGCTGTTCGAAGCCACGGCGACAACCAATATTTTATTTTCGGGACGAACGGTGGCGTACATATTGCCTTCGTTCGATTCAAGCCCACTGCTCACATTTTGCAGGATTTCCTGCAATTTTTCGGAATACGGACGCATTTGCACAACCGCCTGCTGCGCTTTACGCAATTTTGCCGCCGACACCATTTTCATGGCGCTGGTGATTTTTTGCGTGCTGCTTACCGAGGCAATTCTTATGCGTATTTCTTTTATTCCTGCCATACAAAACTATTTTTTATATTTTGCCGAAACTTCTTTTGCTGCCGCAGCCAACACGCTCTTAATGTCGTCGTCGATAGCACCGCCGGCAATTTTGTCAAGAGTATCCTTGTGTTTCAAATCAAGATATTCCAAATATTCCTTCTCAAAGTCAAGCACCTTATCTATAGGAACATCCGACAACAATCCTTGCGTTCCGCAGTAGATTATAGCAACCTGATGTTGAACCTTCATTGGAGAATATTGTCCTTGTTTCAGAATCTGCACATTACGACGGCCTTTGTTGAGCACTGCCATTGTAGCGGCATCCAAGTCGGAACCGAATTTAGAAAATGCCTCCAATTCACGGAACTGTGCCTGGTCCACACGCAACGTACCAGCGACTTTCTTCATAGCCTTGATTTGTGCGTTACCACCCACACGCGATACCGAGATACCCACGTTGATTGCAGGACGGATTCCTGCGTGGAACAAACCTGATTCAAGGTAAATCTGACCATCGGTGATTGAAATCACGTTGGTTGGAATATATGCAGAAACGTCACCTTCCTGTGTTTCAATGATTGGAAGAGCAGTTAACGAACCACCACCCTTAATCTTACCTTTCAACGAAGGAGGAACGTCGTTCATATTCTTTGCGACTTCGTCGTTAGCAATAATTTTTGCTGCACGTTCAAGCAAACGAGAGTGCAAATAGAACACATCGCCCGGATATGCCTCACGCCCTGGTGGACGACGGAGCAACAACGACACTTCGCGGTATGAAACGGCTTGTTTTGACAAGTCATCATAGATAATCAACGCTGGACGACCAGTATCGCGGAAGTACTCACCGATGGCACAACCTGCGAACGGAGCATAATACTGCAAAGCGGCTGGGTCAGAAGCCGTTGACGACACAATAGTCGTATAAGCCATAGCACCGTGTTCTTCAAGCGTTTTTGCGATACTTGCCACAGTAGAACCTTTCTGGCCGATAGCCACATAGATACAATATACAGGCTGACCTTTTTCGTAAAATTCTTTTTGGTTGATAATAGTATCAATGGCAATTGCCGTCTTTCCTGTCTGACGGTCACCGATAATCAACTCACGTTGTCCACGTCCAATAGGAATCATTGCGTCGATAGGTTTGATACCTGTCTGCAACGGTTCGTTTACGGGCTGACGGAACAAGATACCCGGGGCCTTACGTTCCAAAGGCATTTCAATCAGTTCGCCAGTAATGTCGCCTTTACCATCGATAGGTTCACCCAAGGTGTTTACCACACGTCCAAGCAGGCTTTCGCCAACCATAATAGAAGCGATTTTCTGGGTTCGTTTTACGGTGTCGCCCTCGCTGATTCCATCGGATTCACCAAGAAGCACCGCACCCACATTGTCTTCCTCAAGGTTGAGCACAATACCTTTCGTCCCGTTTGAGAACTCAATCATTTCGTTGGCCTGCACATTCGTCAAACCATGAATACGGGCAATACTATCGCCTACCGAAAGTACTGTACCCACTTCTTCAAGTTCAGCTTCGGTTTTGTAGCCTTCAAGCTGCTTTTTTAGAATTTCCGAAACTTCTGCTGGTTTTATATCTGCCATAGTTAAATAGTTTACACTTAATTATTTGCAATCATTTCTTTTTTAATTTGTTTCAGTCGTGAACTTACGCTCGCGTCGTATTGTTGGTCTTCAATACGAAGAATAAAGCCCCCCATCAGCGATGGGTCAACCTTTGTCTGCATTTCCACTTCGGTGTTCCGAGTTTTTTTCACAAGGTCGGCAACCGATTTTTCCTGCGCTTTGGTCAACGGTTTTGCCGATGTGAGCGTAACAGCAGTGATGCCCTGTTCCTTGCGGTAAATGGTAAGCACGTTGCGTAAAATGTCCTGCGTGTACATTTCGCGTCCGTTGTCAATCTCCAAACTGAGGAATTCGATTGTTTCTTCGCACACTTTGCCTTTCAGCAAACTTGAAACAAACGCCTTTTTGCCGCTTGGTTTCACAATTGGATTTTGAAAAACCTCCGCCAATTCCGGGATTTCGTTCAGACTCGCCGAAATAAGTTTCACGTCGTCAATCACCTTCTCCAAAATGCCTTTTTCTTTAGCAAATTCGAAGAATGCTTTTGCGTATCGGACTGAAATTTTACTTTGATTCATAGTAGATGTTTATTATGTATCAACTAATTGAATTTGAGATTTTTAATGGACTCGGCAATGATTTCGTCCGAAACTTTTTTGTTTTCAAGTTCTTTGCCGATAACCTTTTCTGCAATTTCAAACGAAAGCGTGGCGACCTGATTTTTCAAATCCTGCATAGCCTGATTTTTCTCGTTTTCAATAGAAAGCTTTGCGGCAGCCATAATTTTATTTGCCTCCGCCGATGCTTCCGATTTCGCCTGCGCAATCATTTGGTCTTTCATTTCGCGAGCTTCCTTCAACAAGTTGTCGCGTTCCTTGCGTGCCTCGGCGATGATTCGCTCGTTATCGGCTTGAAGTTTCGCCATTTCCGCTTTGGTTGTTTCAGCAAGTTTCAGCGCGTCTTCAATCGATTTATTACGCTCGTTTATCATTCCGAGCACTGGCTTCCACGCAAATTTGATGAGTAGGAACACTACAAGCAAAAATGTGACGGTTGTCCAAAAGACTAAACCTATACCGGGAGTTACTAAATCCATATTATATAGTTTTTATTAAAATTCCTTTTTTCAAAAGGGAACTCTTTCGGAGCCAACCGCTCCGAAAGACTCCCCATTGGTTGTTTTTACTTTGCAATCAAAGCAACTACGACTGCGAACAACGCAACACCTTCTACAAGTGCAGCTGCAATCAACATAGCTGTTTGAATCTTGCTGTAAGCTTCTGGTTGACGCGCAATAGCTTCCATTGCGGAACCACCAATTTTACCGATACCAATACCAGCTCCAATTACTGCTAGTCCGGCTCCGATACCTGCTGCGATAAATGACATAATAATTTAAATTTAAGTTAAACAATAAAAAATCTTATCTTCTTATTCGTGTCCCTCTGGCATAGCCAATCCAATAAACAACGCTGACAACATTGTAAATATGTAGGCCTGCAAAGCGGCAACGAATAATTCAAGCACATCCATAAACATTACAAAGAACACCGAAACTGGAGCTATCGCCAACGTTCCGAAAATGAAAATCAACGAGGTCAAACTCAACACGATGATGTGACCTGCGGTGATGTTTGCGAACAAACGAATCATCAACGCGAACGGCTTCGTAAAAATACCAATGACCTCAACCACCGCCATAATTGGAATCAACGGCCAAGGCAAACCTGGCATACAGAAAATATCTTTCCAATATTCTTTGTTTCCACTAACATTTGTAATAATTAACGTGAATACCGCCAACACGAACGTAACGGCTATGTTACCCGTCAGGTTGGCGCTCCCTGGGAAGAACGGAATCAATCCCATCATATTTGAAATCCAAATAAAGAAGAACACTGTCAACAAATATGGAGTGTATTTATCGGCATGTCTGCCAAGATTTGGTTCAATCACATCTTCTTTGATAAATAAAATCACTGGCTCCAACCACGCCTGAAAACCGCTTGGCGCCTGACCTTGACGGCGCTTGTACACGCCAGCCAAACCAATGAACATCACCAACATAATAATAGCGACAAGGAACAATGTGAACACGTTTTTCGTGATTGAGAAATCAAGCGGCCCGTCTTCTGTAACCTCGCCATTTTCATCGCAATATAAAATTTTTTGTCCGCCCATTTCTTGCGCCACCATTTTATACGTATGGTCGCCTTTGGTCACAGCCTTATGTCCGTGTTCGAATTCACTTGCCATAAACACGTCTATATTGAACGGATTAGTATTTACCAAAATTACAGGCAACGCGAATCCTACAGGATGTTCGGTTCCATCTTCTTGTGTGATGTCGAACATATGCCAATAATGATTATCGCCAATGTGTCCGAAAATAGTTTCGTTAATATTAAATTGAGGTTTTTCGCCATTAGATTCCTCATTGTTGGCGAACGATATACATGAAAAAAGGAATGAAAAACAAATAATTAGAAATTTCCTTTTTGACATTTTTACAAGCATATTCTCAAAAATTTATACTACGTACGAATTTACACCTTACAAAGGTAGCAATATTTTTGAAACGACCCCAACAAATCGTAACTTTTTTTGAGAAATGCAAAAATAATTTGTAAGGAATCTTGGAAGATACCTATATAAATGGATTTCCTTCAGATAAATGTGAATCGTCCCTTTCTTGAAACAAATCCCCTTGTTGTGATTTTTCCAAGAAATTCGCTATTTTTGCATAATTATAAATGTATGGCACAGACTGAACAAACGTGGGGCTCCCGATTGGGACTGATTTTGGCGATGGCGGGAAGCGCCGTCGGCTTGGGAAACTTTCTCCGTTTTCCCGTGCAGGCCGTTCAGAATGGCGGCGGGGCGTTCATCATTCCCTATTTGGTGTCGTTTCTTCTGCTCGGCTTGCCTCTGGCTATGATAGAATGGTCAACAGGAAAATTCGGCGGACAGTTCGGAAGACATTCTCCTCCAACAATTATGCAGACCTTGAACAAAAACCATTTTTGGCGATATTCTGGCGCGTTATGCCTCTTTTCGAGTTTCGTGATTTGTGCATACTATTGTTACATAGAAAGTTGGATTCTGTCATATACCATCCACTCTGTAATTGGCACATTCGACGGAATGACCGAATACGAGGTTTCTGCCTTTTTTGACAAATACATCGACCTGACAACCTCAACGCTCGGATTTCCGTCCGACACGCTGATAATGTTCATCTGCTGTTTGCTCATCAACATATTCATTTTGGCAAACGGCATTTCAAAAGGAATTGAACGGGCTTCGAAAATCAGTATGCCACTTTTGCTTATTTTTGGATTTTTCTTGGCTTACAAGGCCTACACAATGAAAGCGGGCGTTGCGGGGGCAAAATTCGACAGCGTTGTGGCTCTCGATTTCTTATGGACAATCGACGTTGATTCGTTGGCAAATCCAAAAGTATGGCTGTCGGCGGCAGGGCAGGTATTCTTTACTATGTCGTTGGGAATGGGCGCCATACAAACCTACGCTTCGTATATGAAAAAGAACGACGACATTGCCTTGAACTCAATGACCTCGGCATTCACCAACGAATTTGCGGAAATCGTCCTCGGAAGTGCCATCATCATTCCTATTTCCATCGGTTATCTTGGCGTTGACAAGGTTGTGGAACTGACGGGAATGGGCGGTTTCGGCCTTGGTTTCCGCACAATGCCATTCTTGTTCGAGCAGTGGGGCGACGTGCTTTCGTGCCTTGCGGGACTTGCGTTCTTCGGCATATTGTTCATTGCTTCAATCACGTCGTCAATTTCCATCAGCCAGCCGTTCATCGCATTTTTGGCACGGAACTACAACTGGACGCAACGAAAAAGTTCGTTCCGTTTCGGTATCTTGTTGTTCTTCTTGGCTTTACCTTGTATCTTGTTTTTCGACAAAGGCGTGTTCGACCAGTATGACTTCTGGGGCGGAACGGTATCGCTGTTCTTGTTTGCGTTGCTGGAAACAGTTGCATTTTCGTGGGTTCTGGGCGTGAACAAAGGTTGGAAACTAATAACCGACAATGCCGAACTGCGTCTGCCTCGAGTATATAAATTCATACTGAAATTCATTACGCCTACAATGCTGATTATAATATTTGTAGCAGCCATCATAAAACCAAAGAACGACGATTGGTCTTTGCTGAGTTTCAAAGGTTGGGAACTCGACGATTCAAGTATCATTGGCGAATTGCGTCATCAAAATGTGGGACCAAACAAGGATTGGTTTGCCGATGAATTTTATGCCGAAAACGAAGGCGAGGTGAAAAAGATCTCAGAAACGGAAGTAGTAATTGGCGATAAAACGTATAAACTTCCAGCTGACGCCGAAGTGCTTGTTTCCATTGATGATTTTGTTACGCTTGGCTCGCCGATTTACAAGGGCGACGTTGTGAACAACGTTTTTTACGTCGATATTTGCCGAATCGGATTACTATTGTTTTTGATTTTACTGTGCGTATTCATACGATTCGCACGTCAACATAATTTCGAAGAAATAAAGATAGAATAATGTCAACATCGGCTCTCATATTAATGCTTACAGTGCAATTGTCGGTAACGGCAGTTATGATTTATTTGTTTTACAAGGTTTTACACAAGAAATAATATGGAAACATTTTTTGACTTAGCACAAAAACGAAGAAGTACGAGAACGTTTCTCGACAAGCCTGTTCCGCAGGAAATACAAGAAAAACTGAAACAGATTGTATTGATGAGTCCGTCGGGACATCGTGCCAATCCGTGGGAATTTATCTTTGTGGAAGACAAGCAGTCGTTGGAGACAATTTCCACGTGCAAACAAGCCGGTGCCGCATTTGTTAAGGATGCTGCCCTTGCCGTAATCGTAATTGCCGACACGACGAAAACCGACGTGTGGGTCGAAGATTGTTCCATTGCCTCGGCATATTTGCATCTTGCCGCCGAAGATTTGGGCTTGGGAAGCTGCTGGGTACAAATCCGCAAACGTACCAAGGAATCAGGCGAAAGTGCTTCGGAGGTTTTGAAAAAAGCGTTCAACATACCCGAAAACTACGAGGTTTTGTCGGTGATAGCAATGGGTTACAAACAAGAGGAACGTAAACCGTTCGACCTCAGCCGCTTGCAGTTAGACAAGATTCATAAGGAAACGTTCTAATACCGTAGAATCAAGTTTAAAAGCTTGTTCAAACGATTTGTTGCGCACCAATTCCTGTGGCGCGCCATATAGCATCGGTCCGTTTTTCTGCATCAACCAAATATTGTCGGCAACTTGCAAGGCAAGGCTCAACTCGTGCGTGGAAACCAAAATGGATTTTTGCGTGCTGTGCGCCAAGACCTTCAAAAGTTCCATCACTTCAATTCTATTGGGCAAATCCAAGTGTGCGGTGGGTTCGTCGAGAACGATGCAGGAAGTATCCTGCGCCAACGCCTTCGCTATCATCGTGCGTTGTTTCTCGCCATCGCTCAACTCCTGAAAACGACGTTCTGCAAGCATTTCGACCGACACTTTCCGCATTGCGTCGAAAATCACCTGTTCATCATTGTCGGTCATTTTTCCATACCAATTTGTGTATGGATAGCGTCCAAGCGACACAATATCGTACACGCTCATATTCACATCGTCGATGCGGTCAGTCAACACCACGCTCATTTTCTTGGCAAGATCGTCGGGACGCATTGTGGTAATTAGCTGGCCATCAAGCGAAATACTGCCCTGCAACGCTGGTTGCATTCCCGCTATAGTCCGTATGAATGTGGATTTTCCGCAGCCGTTCGGTCCCAACAAGCAAACCAATTCTCCTTGCGAAACCGTTACCGAAAGATGTTCACACACAGCCGTCGTGGTGTTATGTTTCCCCTGATAGCCAATTGAAACATCGGAAATTTCAATAACACTATGACGCTGACTTTCACCCATTTTTAATGTTATTCTTTATGGCGAGCCTTTAATTCACGTGCCAAATCCTCAATGCGGAGACCTTTTTCAGTAAGAAGCACTATCAAATGGTAAATCAAATCTGATGATTCGTACAGCAATTGTTCTTTCGTGCCGTTTGTGGCTTCTATCACCGTTTCAATTGCCTCTTCGCCAACCTTTTGCGAAATTTTGTTGATTCCTTTGGTAAACAATTTTGTGGTATAGGAACCTTCGGGCATTTCCTTTTTCCGTCGTTCTATAAAATCCTGCAAATACGACAAGAACGCCAAATCTTCCATATTTTTCTCACCAAGGAACGAATCAGCGCCAGTTGTTGAACCATCGGGAATCGCACGAACCACGATTGCAGAGCCATCCTCGTTCGGAATAATCGTATCAACTGCGATAGGTTTGAAATATTCTCCACCCGTAAGTTGTTCTGGTTTACCGTTTTTCAACAAATACACTTGTTTTGTTTCGTCCATTTTTAAAAATGTTGCCTCGTCGGCAAAACCAACACGTAAAATTTTATTTGTCCGTTTGTCTTGAACAACAACCTGAATTGTACCTGTCTGTTGAGAAAAATGAATGTCCATTTGAAAGAATTTTGTGACGCAAATATATGATTATTATGGAAATTTGCGAAAGATATGTTTTCAACGAAAAACTACAGATAAATCACCTCGGGCGAAATTGCAATTTGATACGTACTAAACACCTGTTGTTGAATGTGTTGTGCGAGCGAAACCACATCACTGCTCGTGGCGTTTCCTTTATTGGTGAGCACCAATGCCTGTTTTGGATGAACTTGCGCTCCACCAATTGAAAATCCTTTCAGGCCAAGCGAATCAATGAGCCAGCCAGCGGCAATTTTTGTAAACCCTTCGGAGGCAGGATACGTCACCATATTGGGATATTTGCGTTTTAGCAGTTCGGCTTGTGCATTCGGCACTATCGGATTCTTGAAAAAACTACCCGCACTGCCAATTTCCTTCGGATCGGGAAGTTTGCTTTTTCGAATTTCGATGATTGCATCACGAACAGATTGCAAAGTTGCCGTAGTTGGGTCGATTCCTTGCAGACTACCATACCCAAGGTTGAAAGGAGCTTGCTTCAACAATTTGAAAATCACGTTGATAACGATATATTTTCCTGCTTCTTCGTGCTTAAAAACACTATCGCGGTAGCCAAATTTACATTCTTCGTTGGTGAAAACCCGCAGGTTTGCATCAGCAACCGACATACATTCAACCTGATAAATGGAATCCTTCGCTTCGGAACCATACGCGCCAATATTTTGCACAGGACTCGCGCCAACACATCCAGGGATGAACGATAAATTTTCAACACCATGCAGATTATGTTCCACCGCCCACAATACAAAATCATCCCAAATTTCGCCAGCCGCAACTTTCACAAATATCTCATTATCAGCATCTTCAACAATAGAAATTCCTTTATTTTCAGGATGGATAATTGTTCCTGCAAATGGTTTTGTCAACAACACATTGCTACCGCCGCCCAACACAAAAAACGGTTCGTCTTTCTGAAATCCATTTGTAAGAAAATCAACAAGCTCGTCAATTGAGGAAAACGAAAAAAATTGTTGGGCAGTTTCGTCTATGCCGAACGTATTGTACTGGAGTAATGAAAAGTTTGTGCGAATCATCTTGCAAAATTTTGTGGTAAATATAAAAATTAAAGCTGTAATTTTGTGATATGATTCAAACAGAACGACATCCTTTGCAACCATTTTTGCCTCCGAACACGGTGGTTTTGTTTCTTGGAAGTTTTCCTCCCCCACAGAAACGCTGGTCAATGGAGTTTTTCTATCCGAATTTCCTGAACGATATGTGGCGGATTTGGGGATTGATTTTTTTCAACGATGCGAATCATTTTGTGATTACCGCGGAGAAAAAATTCAACTATCAGAAAATAGTGGATTTTTGCAACACATACGGATTCGCATTTTTCGACACAGCATCAGCCGTAAAACGGTTGCAGGAAAATGCCTCCGACAAATTCTTAGAAGTAGTCGAGCCAACCGACATTGAAGCGCTGTTAGCACAAATTCCTCAGTGTAAGGCAATTGTAACTACTGGAGAAAAAGCAACCGATGTATTAGTTTCGCAGTATGGATGTGCCAAACCTACCGTTGGAAAATCAGAAACTGTAACCATTGGCAAAAAACAATATGAATTATTCCGTATGCCGTCGTCGTCGCGGGCATACCCGCTGGCTCTGACAAAAAAAGCCGAGGCGTACAAAGTGCTTCTGTCTTACTTTCAAGAAAATCAGCAATAGTTTTTCACAAAAATCTCTGTTTTTATTTGTCAATCGCTATTTTTGCAAAAAAAAGACAATGGAACTCGTTTTTGCGTCGAATAACAGACATAAATTAGAGGAAATCTCGAAAATCATTGGTGGAGAATATTCAATTCTCAATTTGAAACAAGCTGGTTGCGAGGGTGAAATTCCCGAAACGGGCGAAACGTTGGCGGAAAATGCCTTGCAAAAAGCCCACTGGGTGTATGACAAAACAGGGAAAAACTGTTTTGCCGACGACACCGGTCTTGAAATCGACGCGCTCGACGGAGCCCCTGGCGTTTACACAGCCCGTTTTGCCGGCGATGACTGCACACCCGAGGACAATATCCAAAAAACATTGCGTTTGATGAACGGCGTGAAAAACCGAAGAGCTTGCTTCAAAACAGTGATTGCGTGTATAATCGATGGGAAAGAATATTTGTTCAACGGAGAAGTGGAAGGCGAAATCGCCACTGAAAAAATGGGCGTGGGCGGTTTTGGATATGACCCTATTTTTGTACCCAAAGGTTATTCGGAATCATTTGCGCAAATGCCGTTGGACCAAAAAAACGGAATGAGCCACAGAGGTCGTGCGACCGCAAAATTTGTGGAATTTCTCAAAAAACTCAAGCAATAATCTTAGCCATTTAATTGCAACAACGTTTCCAGCTTCCCAACCGCCGACCTCATGTCCGATTCAAAGCGGGAATGGTCGCGGAGAAAGTCGTTTTGCCCATCGGCGAGCATATCATACAATTCCTTGGGCATAGTTGCGACGTACGAATCTATTGCAATTTCAATGTCGTCCTTTTGCCAATCGAGCGTGGAATATTCAAACACCCGCAATTTCTGATGCAGAAAGCAATACGCCGTTTCTATGCTCGCCTTGGAAATCATTTGCTACGCATTATAACCACTTGGTCGAAATTGTTTTTGCTCGGAACTATACACAAAATCGTATTTTGCCAAATAGTCAATAATCTCGCTTTCAGCACAATTGAAACTATTGCAGAGCGAATCCAATGACTCAAACTCATCATCACGGAGGAGCATATTAATGCTCGACACCAACATATAGGGATCTTTCGGTAAATGGTCCATTGTTTCAGTTTTTGTGCGGCAATGTTAGCACAAAATAGGGAAATATCCAATCGTGAAATTATAGTTTTACGCAAAAAACGTATATTATACTTACGATTCATTCGTAAATATTCACATTTGATTAAATAATTCAATTCGATTTTGTTACGCAATTACCTTTTGTTATATATTTGCGCAGTTTTATTACAAATTATAAGTACAACTATATAAAATGTAGAGATATGGAAAAAAGATGGTATGTATTTATGGCTATTTTGTTAGCCATTACGGTAATTGGTTGTTTTGTTCCAGCACAACCAGAAATTTGGACATTGAGCGACAATATTAATCTCGCCGACGTGGCGTGGCTGCTTACAGCAACAATTTTCGTGCTGATGATGACTCCAGGACTTTCGTTGTTTTACGGTGGAATGGTTCGCAAGAAAAACATTATTTCTACGATACTGCAAAGTATTGTGGCAATGGGACTTATCAGTGTGATTTGGGTATTTTGCGGATTCAGTCTTGCATTTGGAGACGATTTAGGCGGCATAGTTGGAAATCCAAGCACATATTTCTTTATGCACAACGTAGGTGGGCAGGCAACCGACAAACTTTCAACACAGTTGGGCTTGACAATCCCGCTCGCGTTGTATGCTTTATTTCAGATGAAATTTGCCATCATCACTCCATCGCTTATTACAGGTTCATTTGCGGAACGTGTGCGGTTTTCGGGCTATATGGTGTTTATGGCATTATTCTGTTTGTTCATTTATTGTCCTCTCGCCCACTGCACATGGCATCCCGACGGACTTTTCGCGCAAATGCACGTAAAGGATTTTGCTGGTGGAATTGTGGTGCACGCGTCATCGGGAGTTGCGGCACTTGTGGGAGCGCTGTTTCTTGGAAAACGTCGTAATTTGGAGTCACAGCCAGCAAATATACCGTATGTGGTTTTAGGAGCGTCGATGTTGTGGCTTGGTTGGTTCGGCTTCAACGCGGGTTCAAGTCTTGCCGCGAACGAAGTGGCAGTAAAAGCATTCCTAAACACAAACACGGCGGCGGCCACGGCAATGCTTACGTGGTTGTTCTTCGACGGCATCCGCGGCAGAAAACCATCTGCAATGGGCGCGTCGGTTGGCGGCGTGGTAGGTTTAGTTGCAATCACGCCATCGGCTGGATGGGTTAGCACTTCGGAGAGCGTGCTGATAGCATTCGTCACGACACTCATTTGTAACACAGCATGTTACATTAAGAACAAGAAAACCGCCGTTGACGATGCACTTGACGTATTCCCAACCCACGGATTAGGCGGAATTGTAGGTACATTGCTGACGGGAATCTTCGTTTATAAATACGAACCCGAATTGGCAGAGGAAGGCATCTCGCACATTCAATTCTTTGTAAATCACGTGATTGCCGTTATTGTGGTGTTTGTTTACACCTTCGGTGTTTCGTATGGACTTTATTGGATTACAAACAAGATGATTCCAATGCGTGTTGGTGCCGACTGCGAAGAAATTGGCCTTGATCGAAGCCAGCACGACGAACATTATGGCCGTCTGCGTGAAATTGCCGAATACGACGAGAAGAATTTGGAAATTTAATAGATCCTCCTAAACGAAAAAAGCGAAATGCATTGTGCATTTCGCTTTTTTTGTGAGGTTCCTGGCGGATTCGAACCGCCGTACACGGTTTTGCAGACCGCTGACTAAGCCACTCATCCAAGGAACCATTAAAAAAGTCTTATTGCTAAGACTTAGTACCAAAGGCGGGAATCGAACCCGCACGATATTGCTATCACTGGATTTTGAGTCCAGCGCGTCTACCAATTCCGCCACTTTGGCATTTGGTGGTGCAAATATACACATTTCTTTTATTTTTCATAACATTCCCGAAAAATTATACAATTTTCCGTAAAACTGTTATGCCATCACGAATGGGAAGTATCACTGTTTCAACACGTTCGTCCTGTTTTACCAAATCATTGAAATCCATAATTCCCTTCGTCTGCAAATCATTTTTATCGTGGATTTCGTCAACCACGTGACCATCCCACAGGGTATTGTCGGCGAAAATGTAACCTCCGCAACGCAGTTTTTCCATACATGCCTCGTAGTAGGCAACATAATGGCGTTTGTTTCCGTCCATAAATACCGCATCGAATTCGTACGGAAACGATGGAATGATTTCCAATGCATCGCCGATGTGCAACTGAATTTTCTTTCCGTGTTCCGATAAGTTGAAGAACTTCAAAATTTTATCTTCCAACTCATCGTTGATTTCAATAGTGTCGAGTTTTGCCCCGTCCGACAAACCTTCGGCAATGCACAACGCTGAATAGCCAGTGTAGGTTCCAATTTCAAGAACATGGGTCGGATTAATCATCTGCATAAACATTTTGAGAATCCGTCCCTGCACGTGTCCCGACAGCATTCGTGGGTGCAACAGCGTGAGATGCGCCTGCCGCCGCAACTCCGTAAGCAACGCAGGCTCGTCGTCGATGTGGTTCTCAATATATGTCTGCAAAAGCAATTCAGATTTTGTTTTCATTACTTACAAATTCGCTGTAAAAATACACTTTATTTCCCTACCTTTGCAACGTATGGATGAAGGAATTTCATTATCGGAGCTTTCGGCGCTTATTGAGCAAGGTCTCAAACAGACGTTGCATCCGCACTATTGGGTTGTGGGCGAAATCAGCGAAATTCAGGCAAACCGCAACGGGCATTGCTACCTCGAACTGATTGAAAAACCAGAAGATGAGCAAAATCCGACGGCGAAAATGCGCGCCGTGGTGTGGGCAAACGTGTATAGAATGCTCGCGCCGTATTTTGAATCGGAAACGGGCAGTCCGTTGAGCGTGGGAATGAAAATTTTAGTGCAAGTTTCCGTAAATTTCCATTCTCTGTACGGACTCAGCCTGCAAATCACCGACATAAACCCGACCTACACCATTGGCGAAGATGAACTTCGGCGGCAGAAAATTATCCGCCAACTGGAAGAAGAAGGCATTATCGACCTCAACAAAGAAATTCCGTTACCATCTGTAATTCAACGGATTGCGGTAATTTCATCGGCAACAGCGGCTGGCTATCAGGATTTTACGCAACAGCTGCAATTCAACCTTCACGGAATTGCATTCCACACGGAGCTGTTTCCCGCCGCAATGCAGGGCGTTGACGTGGAATCCACAATAATTGCGCAACTTGATGAGATTTTTAAGCGCGAAAGCGAATTCGACGCCGTGGTGATAATCCGTGGTGGCGGCGCACGAACCGATTTGCGTTGGTTCGACAACTACAACATTGCCGCCAACGTGGCGCAATTCCCACTTCCCGTAATCACAGGAATTGGACATGATAAAGATCAGTCAATCACCGACTTAGTGGCACACACATCGCTCAAAACGCCAACAGCGGTGGCGGAATTCATAATAAACACGTGCAGCGAATTCATTGAACAACTCAATGAACTGCAAGATAGACTACAAACGACTCTGTCAGATGAAATCCGCGCGCAACACGATTTGCTCAACAACTACATATCGGCATTGTCGCACAGAATGCAACTCGTTACCATGCAGTCGAACAACAAACTTCTGCACATCAGGCAAACACTGCAACATTCCACGCAGACTATTCTGCTGAAAGCGGCAAACGATATACAACTGGCTGAAACTCGGATAATTGCGAAAGAACCCAAAACAATTTTGAAACAAGGTTACACGCTCACCACAAGCCCTGACGGCACAATTGTCCGTTCGAGCAAACAGCTGAAAGCTAATGACAAGATTACGACACACTTTGCCGATGGAACTATTTCGAGCACGGTAAACTGATTTTCAATGCACAATGTACAATTCATAATGCACAGTTATAGAGGAAGATACGGTATATATAAATTTTTTCTGGAAGCTATATTCATACTTCTCTGTAATTATGGGATGGCGCAGGGTTTCTTTGGCGGATTGACGGGAGGCTTCACCACTTCGCAGGTTGACGGCGATGAGCACGATGGGTTCCACCGCATTGGCGGTTATGGTGGCGTGTTTGTGCAAAGAACGTTTCAAAACAGTTGGTGTGTTCCTGAATTTGGACTAACATTCTCGCAGAAAGGAGCTGCCTCTGCCGACAGAAGTTTTAAAACCACCATAGGCTACGTTGATGCCCAATTTATGATAAACGGTCATCCAGGCGATTTCTTAGAGTTCATTCCCCATCAGTTATGCATAACCATAGGAACAATTGTTTCCGCCAAGGCATACGAAAACATCCGCATAGCCGACATTCAAAAAACGAGCAACGACTTCAACCGCATTGATTGGCAAGCCTGCGCAGGTTTGGGATACGATGTGGCACGCATACGGCTAACCGCCCAAGTGTCGTATTCCATCATTCCCAACAACAAACGCTACTATAACTATGCTGTTTGGTTTGGAGCAAAGTATTTTTTGCCAAAAGGAAAAAAATATTTATAGCCATGCAGTCTTTTGACTTTTTTCGAACTATATAAATAAAGAATGTTTAATTTTGGGGAATCTGTAAAATTTATTCTTATGAAGAAATCAGGTTTTTTGATGCTATGTGCATCGTTGTGTTTCAGTTTTATGGCAACATCTTGCGACAAAAAAGATGAAAAACCAGCGGCAACGGAACAGGAAGGTTGTGTAGGTGGAGATCCTGCGCCAGATTACGATTTTACCGTTTCTCGTGGCGAAGTTTTTTCCATTGAATTGATAAGTGCGCCAGGAGCAGGAATGCGTTGGGAATGGAAAAATAAGGCAGACGTTACGTGTGTGGACACAATTGGAGTTGAAGAAGTTCCCCTTATAGAGGAAAGACGTGGTGGCGAAGTAATCGAAAAATGGAATTTCAAGGGCTTGGAGAAGGAAAACTGTACTTTGTTGTTTGAATATATCAATGCACGAGATAAGTCAGTCATTGAAAGAAAAGAGTTTTTAATTCGTGTTAAGGAATAAAAAACTCTTTCTTCCTAGTGATTACGCACAATAAATCAATCTATCTGAATCTCTTGTTTTTTCAAAATTCGTTTTGCCGCAACGGCGAAAAATGCAATGTACGCATAACAAATAATTGGCAGAACATACGAACTATGAATGCCAATAATGTCGGCAAGTTTTCCTTGTATTGGCGGAATAATGCCACCGCCTAAAATCATCATCACAAGGAACGACGAGCCTTGCGAGGTGTATTTCCCAAGTCCGAGCGTTGCCAGCGTGTAAATGTTCGACCACATAATGCTGCAGAACAGTCCTCCCGAAAGAAACGCATACACGGCAATCATTCCCGTGGTGCAAAGTCCAACTGTCATTGCAATCATTGCCAACACGGCAAAGACAAACAATGTCCGCACAGGTTTTTCCTTGCACAAAATAAAGGCAACCACTTGCACCAACACGCACACAATAAAATAATACAACATTTTCATATCGTGTCCGGCAACCGTATTTACAGCTATCACAAGCAAAAACGCCATAATTGGAGCGGCAACCAAGGCAATGATTTTCGTGACTTTTTTCAGATTGAACACAAGCACCGCGCCACACCAACGGCCAATCATCAGCGCGCCCCAATACATCGACACAAACGGAGCAATCTGCGCCGCCGAAAACCCACCAAATTCCTCCTCGTTCAACAATCCTCCCAAGTTACTGCCAATGCTGACTTCCACGCCCACGTAGAAAAACAGCGCAATCAGTCCCAACGCCAACTGTGGATATTGCAGCGCACCCCAACCGTTGCTGTCTTTCTTCGCTTTCAAATGGGCAAACACAAGCGCGCCAATAACGGTAACAAACGCGCCAATCAGGCAATACATACGGTTCATTTCAATGTCGCCAAAGTTCAGCAGAATAAATCCCTCCGATTTGTAACTATTGAACACGGGAATCATGCACACAAGCAACAACACGGTGATAACCAAGAACATGCGTAGCGATTTGTGCGATGTTTCCACTTCGGATTCCTGAATGCAATCGGGCATTTTTTTCGAGAAATAGAAAATAGCAGCCGCAAGCAGGAACAAAACGCCCACAACGGAATAAAGCACAACCACATTGTCGAGGTTCAGGTTATTAATTTGGTTATTGGTGATGTCGCCCACCGCGCCAAACAGCGCGAAGCTAAGAATCAGCGGACCGATAGTGGTTCCAAAAGAATTTATGCTTCCTCCCAAATTGATGCGGTCGCTGCCAGTTTTCGGGTCGCCAAGCGCAATGGCAAACGGATTCGCGGCGGTTTGCTGCAACGAATAGCCCAACGCCACGGTAAACAAACCTATGAGCAATCCAACATATACATCGGTTTTCACGCCAATAATCATAGCCACAGCACCCACAGCCGAAAACAGCAATCCGTAGATGATACTTTTTTTGTAACCCCACTTGCCTACAATGTCGGATTTTCGCAACGTGCTGATTATAAACAAGATAAGTGCGCCGATATAGTATGCCGTGTAAAATGCGAAATCTATCAACTGCGACTGGAATTGGTCGAGCGAAAAATGATGTTTACAAAACGGAATGAACACACCGTTGCTTGCCGCTATAAACCCCCAAAAGAAAAATACGATAACGAGCGTATATAACGCTGGATAATTAGTTTTAATCGCTGAATTCGACATACATCCGTTGTTTTTGTTGAAACAAAAGTAGTAAAATTTGCTTGATTTTCTCTACTTTTACGGTCGGTTATTTGCAAATGAGAAAATACGTAGTTTTTATAAGTCTATTGATTTGGAACACAATTGGTTTCGCCCAAGTTCCCGGCACGTGGAACGAATATTTTTCGTTCCGCAATGTGCAGCAACTCGAAAGCGTTGACGACAACGTATTTGCTTTGTCGGGGAATGGCATTTTTATATACAACACCTCATCGCAGGAAATACAAAAAATAACAAAACTGAACGGGCTTAGTACTGTTGGACTTACGTGTATGGCATTCTGCGATTCAACCTCATCGTTTCTCATTGGCTACAACGACGGTGCTCTTGACATTTTGGATTATCCGTCACTCAAAGCGAAGCCGATTTCAACCATAGCCAACAAATCGCTATACGGTTCAAAAAGAATCAACGCTATTGCAATGAAAAACGACACTGCCGTGATAGCCACCGAATTTGGCGTGCTTACATTTTCAATGCGTTCACAGAAATTCATTTCCACAACAATTTTGAGTAACGACGGGAGCTACGTCCCTGCGAAATCAGTAACGGTTGACAGAGGAACACTATATGCGGCAACGACGAAAGGTATTTTCTCGGCGAACCTTTCAAATGCCAATATTTCCGATTTTTCATCGTGGACGAAACTCAAAAACATTCCATACGAAAACGATACCATCAGCCACATTGCTGCTCTTAACGGCACAATTTACTATGCCCACAAAAACATTGCCGACGCAAGTAAAGATTCTGTCTTTAAAATACACGACGGGAAGGCGGAGGCTTTTAAGACGCAGATGGACGATATAACAGCTCTTCGTGTAAGAAAAACGGATATTTGCATGTCTTCTTATTATTCCGCTCGGTTGTATAGTCAAGAAGAAAAACTATTATATGCCTGTGATACATCCAATTGCCGTTATAAAAATTATACCGATATTGTAAAATTAGGCTCTAACGACTATTTTGTAGGAAACAAAACAGTCGGTTTAATTTCTAACAATACGTCTATTATGCCTGTTGGTCCGAACTCCAATCATATTACAGATATTCAATATGTAAACGACCGACTATATACAGTATGTGGCAATCTGAATCTATGGGAAAACGCAGTCTTCGGATTGAAGTTGTCGAATAATGATTGGTACAGTCACGATAATTGGCAGGCAAACAATTCTATATGTGTGACATACAATTCCATAGAAGACAAATATTACTATGGAACATGTGGGAATGGCTTAGTGGTTGGAACAAATTCATGGTGGTTTGATACGATTTACAACTCCAAAAATTCAATTATCAACATTCAAAATAGTGAATCATACGAAGTTATTTTTGATGTCGAAGCTGATAAAAAAGGTAATGTTTGGATGATTAATTTTGGAACATCGAAACCGTTAATTGTAAAGACCAAAGAAAACAAGTGGTATTCTTATTCGTTATCAACAAACAAAAACCTTTATAAAAAAATCTTTATTGATAAACGAGGTTACAAATGGATAGGCGGGGGAGAAAAACTTATTGTGTTTTATGACAATGCGACTATTGACGATGCCTCGGATGACCTGTTAGTTCAAATTCCATTGCAAGATAACGAAGGAACTATTGCGGCGCATACCACTTGTATTACAGAGGATTTGGACGGAGAGATTTGGATAGGAACGAATCAAGGTATCGCGGTTCATTCGGCTCCTTCTCGTGTTTTTAAGGACCGACAAACAATTTCGAGAATAAAGATAGAAATTGACGGAGAGGTAGGTTATCTGCTTAGTTCAGAAAACATTACATGTATTGCCGTTGATGGAGGTAACCGGAAATGGATTGGCACAGAAAATTCTGGTGTATTTCTTATTTCGGAAAATGGTACCGAACAATTGTTGAACTTTACAAAAACCAATAGTCCATTGCCAACGAACACAATCACCAGTATTTCAATAAACCATAAAACGGGAGAAGTGTTTATTGGTACTGGAGAAGGATTAGTCTCATATTATGGCGACGCCACAATTGGTGATGTAGAAATGAACAATGTGAAAATTTCCCCAAATCCCATACGTGAAAGCTACGAAGGTGATATTTTTATTCAAGGCATAGTGGCTGATGCTATCATAAAAATCACCGATATTTCAGGAAACCTTGTAAAAACAATCTCTGCAAATGGAGGAACAGCAATTTGGGATGGAAGAAACCTTTATGGTGACCGCGTGCAAACAGGAGTGTACCTTATTTATATCTCTGACGAAACTGCAAAAATTACTATGGTGAAAAAGATTTTATTTATTAATTAGTATGGTGAATCCAGTAAGTGATAAAGAATCAAGGACAATTGATTGGCTGCGTTTCCCATTAGCAGTTTTTGTCATTTTTATACATGGTTTTGGGGGCGGAAGTTCAAATGTTGCAGATTATAGTTCACTTACGTCTATGGATATTTACAATATCACAAGAATATCTTTTTCTCATGTACTTTGTCAAATTGCAGTTCCAGCATTTTATTTTATATCGGGATATTTATTCTTCCTTAATGTAAAAACATGGTCTAAGGAAGCATACATAAATAAATGTAAAAGCCGTTTTAAAACATTAGTGATTCCGTATTTGTTATGGAATTTGTTGGCAATCATTGTTGTTTTGTCAAAGAAAGTATACAATGGCATGGAGGTAATGGAATTCTTCCAAAAGTATAGTGTATTCAAGTTGTGTTGGAACATTAATGTATGGAATGCAGAAATGAAGAATTGGATTGGCTTAAGTGCTTATAGGACAGGACCAATAAATATTCCATTGTGGTTTCTGCGTGATCTAATAGTAGTTGTTTTTTTCACACCTGTGATATATCAATTAATTAAGAAATGGGGAAAAATAGTTATCATTGTCCTTGGATTTTGTTATGTGTCACGAATTTGGTTTGTTACATCAGGCTTTGGAATTAACGGTTTTTTCTTTTTTTCGTTTGGCGCTTATTTCTCAATTAATAAGAATAGTTTTTTCTTTAATTTTAATAAAATAAGAATCCCCAATTATATAGTTACACTTACTCTATTTGTAGTATGTGTATATTATGATGGACCTTGTTCAAAAATTGGGTGGAATATTTATCCGTTTTTTATTATTACAGAACTGATTTCGATTTTTAATGTTGCTTTTTACTGTGTAAATAAATGGGATTTGCACCCATTCAAAATATTAACCCAAAGTTGCTTTTTTATTTATGCTTGTCATAAATTTGAGATTTTGGATTTTTGCGAGAGTCTCATAGGAAAACTTTTACCATGTAACGATTCATTTTGCTTAATTATAAAGTATTTCTCAACCACATTCATTTGTGCGGGAGTTTGTGTTTTGATTTATTTCATACTAAATAAGTTTACGCCTAAATTGTGTGGCATTTTTTGTGGAAACAGATAAATATGTGTATTATATGAGATGCATTTTTACATATCTACTACTTGTTTTTTCGCTGATTGGTTTTTCCCAAAATCCTGTCACAATCCCGATTAAAAACCCTCCCATGCCTACGACTGATACACTACGTGTTTTAATGATTGGGAACAGCTTCACATATGACGCAACAGAATATATTGAAGAGATTGTACATTATTCTGGAATAGATGAAAATACGTGTTGTGTGTATAGGGTAATTACAGAAGGTGGTGATCAATTAAAAGACTGGCGAGACCGATATAGATGGAAATCCATTCGCTCTATAGAAAAAGTGGCAGGTCATTTGACAATGGATATTACAAATGGTACATTGCAAGAACTTTTTCATCAAAATTGGGATGTTATATCCTTACAACAACTTTCACGTTATTCAGCAGATATTTCCACATATTCGCCCTATTTAGAAGACCTGCTTTCATACATATACAAAGATTGCATAAATAAAAATGTCGCTATATGTTGGCATCTTCCCTGGTCGTCATGGGTAGAATATGCGACTCAAGACTCAGCCGAATACGAGGGTTGGTTAAATATTGTTTCTGCCACGGATGAAATGATCCAAAAATATGGCATTGATATAATAATACCGTCAGGAACGGCAATACAAAATGCCCGCGCAACAAAACTCAATACCGAAAAATCACTTACACGTGATGGACATCATATGGATTTGGGAATAGGAAGATATATAGTTGCGTGCACATTATACGAAAGCTTGTTTGAACCTGTATATGGAATTTCAATACAAAACATTTTGTGGCATCCTAATATGATTACAAATACAATGGCTAATTTAGCTCGAGAATGTGTAAGTAAGGCTATAGATAATTGGCATGACACTACTAATTTGGATAACATGACCAATAACGATGAAATCACTATTTCCCCAAATCCAGTGACAAAATATGTTTTCATTTGTAATGTTTCTATAACCAATCCAGTAACCTGCATTATATATGATGGCATGGGAAGACGCATCTATAAAGAGAAGATATTAGGATATACCTATATTGATTTCTCTAATTACAAACGAGGAATATATACGATTCAGCTCAAGAACGGGAAAACCATAAAAACACAGCTCATTGAAAAGATATAATAAAAAAGCCGTTGGGAAAGACGGAACGATTCAATGAAAAATCCCTTACAAAAAGTTTTTATTATCTCTTCTTAAATACAAACCGCACCATCAAGAAATTAATAGGCACGACAAGTATAAAAACAAATATTGGTGCAATGGTTGACGAAAATCCTATCAATAAGAATACATTCAAAAACAATATGTGCAATCCATAATTTATAGCGTGCGCAATCCCAAATCCGAACCCTTTCTTGAGCGAAGGTTTTTCATGGAATGTAAAATATGCGGACAAAAAGAAATTTCCGAAAAAACTGATAACGTAGCCAAGTGTGTAATCAATATTTAACCAAAATTCCGTTTGCGGAGTAACAAATTCTTTGAGCAAATAGTAAATTCCGTAGTGAATTGCAGTTGCTACGACACCTACAATCCCCCATCGGATAAATTCCATTAGCTTTTTATTTGATAAAATCCGTTGGAATATGGTTATCATTTTCTTCTATTTTCTATTTGCCAAGTCTTTCTTAACTGGTCCGAAACACAATTCAGAAACAATAGGGAATGCGGTTGCAATTATTTTTTTTATGGCAACACATACAAAACATATAAAAACAGATATAGTCCCGACAAAAACTATTTCAAGAAGCCATTCCGCACTTGGTCCATAAAAGCAATGGTCGCCAATAAGACTTTTCAAAAAGTTTGATATATGCGGTGTCCTAAACAATAGGAAGAAATGGAGCAAGTATATTTCCAAAGTATGGGTTCCAATTGTTGAAAGACCTTTGGCAAGAATATTTTTTTCTTCAAAAAAATCTTTCGCTCCGTAAAACAAAGCATAAATACACCAAAGTCTTGTCAGTGCGATTATTTTCCAATTATAGCCAGTCCATAAATAAGGCAAAACAAACGCAAGGAAAAACATACAAGTTGTGACATATTTGTTTTCAACCAATTTGTGAAAAACATCAATCTTACTCTTTACGATTATTCCAACAATAAAATAAATATAGTATCGTGTATAATAATCCAAAGAGAGCAACAAGCCAGTGCGTGTTGTGAAATTTCCAAGCCTATACCAAATGCTCGATATTCCAATTGCCGAGATGGCTAAAACTATCAATACTATATTTTTGTTCTTGACTTTTGAAAACAACATATTAATAATACAATATGTCAGAAAGATTTCAAAAGAAACAAAAGTGAACCAATAGCCAGACTTCGTACAGTCGAACAACCAGCCTATATATAATTTGTCGTGCAGAGAAATAAATAACGTAAAGAAAACTGCTGTTGGCAATAATTGTCCCCGGATTTTCTTTAATTGAATTTTTCCTAAATTTTTAAAATTCCATTCAAAAAGCGCCTTGTATGACACAAATCCACTAATAAAAAAGAATAACGGCATTCGGAATGAACGAACTATGTCGGCAAACCACGAAGCTTCAAGTCCTGTCATCGAGAAAGTCAGAATGTGTTGATAAACAACAAATATCATACTGAACCCCCGAAGGCAGTCAATATAGAGTAATCTTTTTTTCTCTCCCATTTCAACAGAATTTTCGTCGGCAAATGTAATATAAAAAACAAAATGTGGATTAATCCTTTTTTGAATGTAGTTTTCGGAACTCATCCATTTTTAACGAATTGTCAACGAGGATTTTTTTCTTATGGAAATACGTTGTAGCAATCCAATGTTCCCACGACGTTTCGTCCAAAGGCAGCGATAAAAAGTATAACGTCTTGGATTTATGTTGGAATTGGGGCATATAGATTTCTTCCTCCTGTGATTTCATTAAATAATCTTGAATCCACAAATTTTCTTCAGCATCCTGCTTTGCTGTACCTGTCAATAGGTCTAAAGATGCTTTTTTGAAATTGGCAGATTCCGCAAAACAGAATAATAAACCAATTAATAGAACAACGTACTTTGTATTTGCACTAAAGTCCCGTAGCCTAACAGCAGAAGGGATTCTACTAAAGATTAGAATCAAAAGAAAAAAATCAACAATAAAGATTGATATTAATCCCCGTTCTCGTATCTCAACAAAATGTCCTAATGAGAATTTCATAATAAAGATACCAATCATAAGAAATACAAAGAATGATGCTATTAAAAAGCCATTCGATAGATTTTTGAAAACCTTTTGGGGACGATTAACTGTCAAGAGGCTAATAGACAGAGCCAGAAATACAAAACTTATGCTATACCAATTTAAAATATAGTGCTTAGTATTAAAGAATGTTGTGACAAAAGACGCAAGTATGTCTCCATTGTTGTCTCCACTTGATTCGGCGCCCAATCTTCCTGAACTTCCCGGAGCAAGAAGCATTAATAATACAAACACACAAGTAATCAGAATTATAGACCATTGCTGTTTGTTAAGATTATTTTCTTTCAGGCGATTTATTGTGAATAGCAGAATAGTTAAAAACGTCACTGCCATCCAATTTTCATTTGAACCTATTATAAAAAATTCTAAAATGCCTATGAGTATGGTTTTCCCAATAGTTAGACTCGTGTCGAAATGGCGAAAAAGCATACCAATAAGGAATATATATAAGACTGCAGGTATCGTATATACTGTGGCTCCCGAATACCAATAAAATTGTTCAACGCTTGGAATGAACAAAACAATATATGTAAGCAATATTGTAGGTACTATTTTTATACCAAAAGACTTTTCGGTGAAAATGGAATTAATAAGGAAGCGGAGCGAGAAATACAATCCCGTGAATATCACTAACGGAAAGATTTTCCCAAACAACGGATACATAAATATTCGTCCTGGAATCTGCATGAAAAAAGCATTTGCGAACCGACCGTTGTATCCGTCAACATACCAATGCCATATTCCGCTAAAATAGTTTCTGTTATTCATAAAAAAAGCATGAAATAAATCATCGGATGCTCCAGGAACATTGTACTGACTTAATAAAATAAATGGCAATAAAGCCCCTCCGCACAATAGTAACGAAAGAATACCATACACATTCTCTTTGTGTTTCCCTGTTTCCTGAACAAACGAATGAAGGTTTATTTTCATATTCTCGAATTATTTTCTATTTGACAAATTATGTATTAATCGATTGTTTTGATTAGCATAGACGCTTAAAGATTGATAATTGTTCAATTCTTTAGTAAGTTTTTCAAGTAATTCGACGGAATCTACTTTTTGTATGAGAAGATTTCTTCCAACTCGGTATAAGTGTTTGTCGCATACGAAAAATGTATCACAAATATAATCGGAGACACATCTGTTGTTCAACATAAAAGCTTGGCGTTTTTTACATTGAAATTCTGTTGTTGTATCAAAGGAATTTCCTAACCAATGGCAGATTTCATCAATGTTGTAATCGTAATTATTTGCGAGAAAGGCATCTATGGATGGCGTGATGTCGTAATGTGAGACAACGCATTCCATTGTTTTCGCACGGGTCAGCAATGGAGAGTAAATAATCAACGGAACATTGTACTTCATTAACGGATCATCCCACACCAACAGCGGACACATTCGATGGTCTCCTGTAATAATGAATATAGTATTGTCATATTCAGGCAAAGTTTTATAGAAATCCATCAAATTGCGCACACAGTCGTCCATATATTGAAAACAGGCAAATACATTTAAATTATTTAATACATTTTCTCGTTCTTTCTCATTGATAATATTTTGAGCATCCTTTCTTATTCGTTTTTCATAGGGTTCAATTCCCTCAAATTCAAAAGGTTCATGAGTCGTTAGCGTTAGATAGATATCTGCAAACGGTGTTTTGTTTTCCTGAGATTTTCTTTTTTTGGCTAACGCAAATAATTCAGCATCGTCAAGCCCCCAACGATTGTTCGTGGCATATTTCTTGTTTTTGTTGATTGAATTTTTCTCAATCTCCAAAATAAAGGAAATGTTGTTGGCTTTCATAAATTCATCTTGCCCATCAAATGATTGACTTCCTCCATAGAAAAAAGACGTATAATACCCATTTTTCTGTAAATCTTTCAATAAGGAATTATGTTCAGGTATTGGTTTCCAAATGTTTGAAAAACCTTTTTCACCATGTGGTACAGAGGCAAAAATAGCTGGTAAAGCTCCAAAAGTCCTTTCTGCCGAAGAAAGGCAATTTTCCCAGTATAATCCATTTTTTGATAAACTATCCAAAAATGGAGTCGCAATAAAAGTTTGCTCTTCCGTGCCTGTTAAGCGTTTGCCAAGACCTTCAATGATTATGAAAACGAAATTAGGCGATTCTTTAAACGTGTCGGTCCGAAAAAAGTTTCCTAATCTATCCTCCCCGACATTTTTCCTTTCAAACGGATAGTCGTAACAAGTATATTCAAATTGTGGGTGTAGATTTTGGTATGTAGTCGCTTCGTCTCGTATATTGGAGGTCGACTCTTTTTCTCCTTCTTTTTCCAAATAATCACAAATGTCGATTATAGAAAATGAAACTTGGTTGACTGCTAAGTAAAACTCCGTTTTTGTGTCGAAGCCATACTCTTTACGGATAATTTTTGGGTAATTTACACACAGTGAGACTATTGCAGAAATAATCAAAAAGCAAAGTATGACAATCCCCGAACATTTAATTTTCAATATAAAACGTAGAACAAGGAGCGATGATAAAATAACAGTTATAAAAAAGAGAATGGCTATAATACTGACTGATACCGATGAAATTGCTGTGTGAATAACATCGTGTGGAGAATAAACTAAAATAACATGGTCCAATGGTTTTGTCGTGTTGCAAAAGTATATGGTTAGTAATACTGACAGTAGCGCATACAAAACAATTGCTCCAGAAAATGTTTTTTTTGCGAATTTTGGAAAATAATATTCAAGAACCACATACGGTATTAGCGTGAAGACAGCGATATGGCACAACAATATTATATCAAAAATACTTCCTGAAAATATGTCAATGATATAGGAACAATTAAGTTGAAAATGAATATATGTTGCAATCATGAAAAATAGTCTTGACAACAACATTATTGCTAATAAGGATAGATTTAGGGCTATCCAGTTTTTTAGAGCATTCTGGATACGTTCACTGTTTACAACACTGTTATATATTTCCTTTATTGACATATCAATCAGTATGAAGAAAAAGTGAAACTATTGAGAGAAACATTCTTGTCGGTAATGATTATTTTTTGAAGAGAAGAATCTTTTTTTAATAGCACGCTGTCGCTGTGGTTATTGTATGTTAAAAAAGTGTCTTTGGAAGTTTTCCAGAAAACGATAGTGCTATCTGATTTTATATCATTAAAAGACTGACCATGTGTATTGAATTCGTCTTTGTTTATTTTTGAAAAAGTAATAGCATAATCATTAACGGATTCTATATGGCTTAAATAATAAATGTTCTCTGCCTTGTTCATTTGATTCCGCAGTTCATCAATATTTTTACAATCACGAATTACCTTCCCTGATTTTTGATAGATATAATCCGACCAATAAATGTGCGGATGCCACAAACAATTTCCGAATGGCCCGAACTGATACATGTCTTCGGCGTAAACAACATCATGTTGTGTTACCGAATCAAACATTCCCTGAGTAATCATCTTATCCATCATAGGAAAAACAGCTTGCGTTTGTTCCCATTTCTGAGAAATACGGTTATTGGAATATCCTGTAATGGTGGTTATTATAAGAACAAAAATTATTTCTGATAGTCCTACAATGGGAAACAGAATTTTATTGTTTCTAACAAGTTTTAGCAACATGTATGCAATCACAATCGTCGAAAAAACAATTCCAAAAAACGAATAATATGTTGTGACATATCCTTGCATCCAACTATACCACTCAGTGTTATATTTTTCTGTCAGTCCGATAAGAAAATGTGATGTGTATGCAAAAAATAACGAAAGACAAAGTAAGAGAAATAATCGTTTCCATGACAAGATTCCGCGAAATCCTCTAACTAAAAACAAAGTTACACCTCCTACTAATAGTGCATTAATATATACTCTTATAGGAATGTCCCCCCATGTAAATTCTTCAAACAAAAAAGAATGGGTTGGTGAGGCGGGTAATGTTCCTGATTGCACAAAAACACATATTGCTTCATACAGATATGAATGCAAAGGAAGTGCCTCGTTTGTGCAGCGTTTTAGTATAATAAAGAAATTCTTTAGGCTAAAGTTAGAGGCGATTGTCGCTCCTGAATAAGACGATGTGGAAAAATGTGAGTACGTAAAATATGTGACAACATACAATATTCCAACAGCAGCAAAAGGCATTATCTCTTTGTAAAACCCTTTTGAAAAAAAAGTTTTTTTCGCTCCATTTTCGTATATCCATTTGGCAATTATGAATATGCAAAAATAACATAGAAAAAGTAGGTAGGTTTCGTAAAATAAAACGACGAAAAGGTATAACAAGGCGGAATAGAGTATATATCTATAATTTGTGGTTTCTAAATATTTTATGTATAAAATTATTGCACAGCACATTAATCCAAAACTTGTTGTGAAATATCCTGGATAAGCAATAAAGGGCATATGCCAATTCCCTGTGATTGGAGTAGAAATAATTAATACTAAATATGTGGCTATTGCAATAGATTTTGATTTGAGAATTTTATATATCAAATACGAAAATGCTATGTATGAGAATAATAACGTGGAATGCTGTAAGAATTTGGTTAGATAAAAATTATCTAACCAATAGACCAAGGAATAAATAGGTTTTGTTATTAAAAAATAAAATCTTCCTGTGTTTTGTGCGTAATTATGAGCGTCTCCCAATAAGTCACCCCGTAACCAAGTTAGATAATATTCTAAATCATCGGCTGTGGTGAATCCTACCTTAAAAAAAGGAATAAATGTGATTGCAGTAGCAATTGATAAAAGTATGCCTATTAGGATTTTCCCATTTCGGATCATTTCTTCTCAATTATTTCTTTCACAATATAAATCGGGCGACCTTTTATTTCATCAAAAATATAGCCGAGATATTGTCCGATAATGCCTATCACGAACATCTGCACGCTGGCAAATGCACTCATAAATACCACCAAAGTGGTGTAACCCGAAACAGGCGTGTTCAGAAACCACATCACAAGCGAATATACAATCAAAACCAAACTGATGCAACCGAAGATGATTCCCGCAAAAATGCCCAACTGCAACGGAATTTTCGAAAACGATGAAATTGCCGAAAACGAAAGTTTTAGCAGCTTAAAAAACGAATAATGGCTTTTGCCTGCCGTCCGTTCTTGTGCCACATATTCCAACGTGGTTCTTGTGAAACCAACCAATTGAATTAGCCCACGCAAGAATCGCGTGCGTTCACGGAAATCTTTTTTCAATACTTCGGCTACATTTCTTGAAATCAGGAAGAAATCCGACGCATTTTCTGCCAATTTCGCATCAGAAATGCTGTTGATGAATTTATAAAAACACTTTGACGTGATTTTGTTCATCAAAGTGGCGTCCTTTCGTTCCAAGCGAACCATATTCACCACGTCAAAACCATTCTTCCACAAGTCAACCATTTCAGGAATTTTTGTCGGAGGATGCTGTAAATCGCTGTCCATGCAAATAATTGCATCGCCCCGAGCATAGTCAATTCCAGCTATCATTGCTGACTCATGTCCAAAATTCTTCGAAAAATTTATCAGTCTTACATGTTCGTCAGACTCCGCAATCGGTTTCAAAATTGAAAGTGTGGCATCACTGCTCCCATCGTTCACAAAAATCAATTCGTATGATTCCGGCATCGTCGATAACACACGAGAAAATTCCGCATAACTATTCGCTATGCCTTCAGCCTCGTTGTAAACCGACACGACTACAGAAACGTCAATAGAGTTCATCTTATATCTATATCTGTTGCAAAGATACAAACTTTTAGAACACATTTAAACACTTATAAATAATCAACTTACTCATTTTGAAGCCACATCACACACATTTCTGTATCTTTGCCCAAACGAAAATAAAATGACTCGACAAGAAATAATCAAACAACAGTGCATATATTTCGGATTATCAACGTGCGTTATTGCACTGCAATTCTTTCTGTATCTTGTAAATAGCCCACAGATTGAATATATGGATTCGCTTGGATACGTATTTTTCATCGGAGCAGTGTTTTCGCATGCGGCGCTTTTCGCTTTCGTGCCATACGTGCTTGCAGTTTTCACCGCTCTTGCAACGAACAGCCACCGAGCATCGAGCATTGTGCATATCATAGGTGTTGTGATTTTAAATAGTGTATTATTCATCAACAGCTACGTTTTTTCGCTTTACCGATTCCATATTAACGGACTCATAATCAGCATGTTTTTCGGAGAAGGCAATGACGAAATTTTTCAATTCGACGCAAGTCTTTACATAAAAGTCTGTGCTGTACTATTGGCAATTATTATAGGAAACATCCTTCTCAAATTGTTGAGTGACAGAATTTTCCACAAATGGCACAAAACATTTATAATTCCATTTGTGATTGTGTTTCTAACAGCATTGATTTCATCAAATGCAATTCACGCGTATGCCGCTGTGGCACAACGACAATCGGTGATAAAAAGTGCGGGACATTTGCCATATTACTTCCCTGTAACCGCCACTAGGATGATGATAAAACTTGGCGTTGTTTCGCAGGACGACTTGCTTCACGCTGATTTTGGCAAACAATCGGGATTGTGCTACCCCCAAAAAGCCATTGTTTCGGAATCATTCGACTCAACCAACATTGTAATTATTGCCATTGACTCGTGGAATTACCGTGCGCTTTGTAACGAAATTATGCCGCACACAGTTGCTTATGCCAATCAGAATGAATTGTTTACCAATCATTTAAGTAGCAGCAACGGCACACGGGGCAGCATTTTCGGAATGTTTTTCGGCGTGTCGTCGTATTATTGGAAAGACTTTGACGTAACTGGCACCACGCCCGTAATGCTTGACGAACTCAACAAACGGAACTACACCATCCGCACGTTTCCAAGCGCAACACTCAACAATCCCAATTTTGCAAAACTGTTATTCCGCAATTCGCAGGGTATTTGTCCGTCAACCGAAGGCAACAGCGTGTATGAGCGCGATTGCCAGCTTACAAGCAATTTCATCTCGTTCTTGGACAGCACCCAAACATCGTCGCCATTTTTCGCTTTTTTGTTTTACGACTTGGCACACAGCTTTGAATATCCCGAATATCTTCCGAAAAAATTCACACCATCGTGGGATTTTGCCGATTATATGAAATTAAACAACGATATGGATCCAACGCCCTATTGGAATTTGTATTGCAACTGCATATCGGTGGTCGATTCGCTTGTGAATGAAGCAGTTTCGGCAATTGAGAAAAGAGGACTGGACAAAAATACGCTGATATTCATCACTGGCGACCACGGACAGGAATTCAACGAAAACCATAAAAACTATTGGGGACACGGTAGCAACTACACGTATCCACAGATTCATATTCCGCTAATTGTGCACCAACCCAAACAATCAAATAAGATTTTCGCACATCGCACCACGCACTACGACATCAGCACCACAATTCTGCAAGATGTGCTTGGCGTGACAAATCCCCCATCCGACTACAGTATGGGTATTAATCTGTACGACACCACGTTCCGGAATTGGCACGTTGTGGGAGATAATCTCAACTATGCTTTCATTATTGATAGTAATATGATTGTGGAGAAAAAGCCATCGGGAATGCTCGAAATTTATGACAAAAACCTGAATCCTGTTCCGAATTTTAAACCGTCAGCATCAAACATTTCACAGGCTATCCAAACTATAAATTCTTTTTATGAGTCAAAATAAATTGTATTTTCGCATCGTAATTTTTTAAATATGAAACATTTTACATCGTTGTTTGTTGCTCTTATCTTTTCTCTTTGCTCCATTGCGCAAGACTACGGTCTTCAGTTCCGAAACGCCGATTTTGAGGCAAATTGGCAAAAATATTCTGGTGGCAAAAAGCAAAAAGGTTTGTTTGGCTCCGAAACCATTTCAGGCAACGAGCCCAAATATTGGCACTCATTTATGTCGGCGGAAGGAACAAAACTCGTGCTGGCAAATGTGAGCAACCAAATTTCCAATTCAAGCGAAACCCGCCCTGGCTCAAAAGGGAGCCACAGCGTGCGGCTCAATACTACTAAAACCTTGGGCATCATTGCAAATGGCTCACTCACAAATGGACGTATGAATTGCGGCAGCATTTCGGCTGACGACAACGACAACCATATTTATACCGACAGAGGTTCCGAAGATTTTAATTTACCGTTTTCTGGACGAATTCCAGATTCCCTCACCGTGTGGGTAAGTTTCTATACCACTTCCGACGGCAATAAAGCTGCTATACACGCAGCAGTTCACGGTGATGCGGATTTTATTCTATATGGAAATGGTAAAAGTCCTGACCAATCAAAGCAAACCGCCGATGCGGAGCTAAATTACTCTCGAACCACCACAAGCAAAGGAACCTTGGTTTGGGAACGAAAATCAATCCCATTTGTCGCAAAAGGCACGTGCACCGAACCGAAATATATTCTTTACACAATGTCAACCAACAAAACTCCAGCGGAAGGCTCCGACGATGACTTGGTTTATGTTGACGACATTGTGCTGATTTATAATCCAACTCTTTCCACAGGAACAATCGCCCAAACCACCTACGAGGCGGAACACAACACAAAAATTCCGATTGAAGTTCCGTTCACACTGGATGGCTCTATGAGCGTAAGTAACTTGAACGCCCCCGCAAATCAAGTCATTGCCCAAATTTCCGATGCAGAGGGTTCGTTCAGCAATCCACTTGAAATTGGTCGTGTGCAAACAAACTCCAGCGGCGTGGTTTCCGGATATATTCCCGCATCAGTTGCTTCGGGAACATATAAAATCCGTGTGGTTTCCACAAACTACCCGTTGATTGCAGAGCCAAGCCTTTCGGAAATTACCATAACTCGCTATTATACAATTAGTTTTATCGATGAAGACAAAACAATTGCAACATTGCACGGTGCAGGAAAATATTACGAAAACACTACAGAGACCATAACCGTTTCCGCCCAAACCATTTCCAATGAATACAAATTCTTATATTGGTACGAAGACGGAACTGCCGTTTCTCTTGCGCCTGAATACACCTTTGCGGCAGAACGCTCGCGAAATTTGCAGGCTGTCCTCAAAAAAGTATTTAACGTGGAAATCTCTGCTACCAAAGGTGGCTCAGTATCATCCGAAGGCGGCTTGTATGGCGAAAGCGAAGGCGTGACGGTAACAGCATCACCATCCGACGGCTATAAATTCGTAAACTGGACAATGAACGGGCAAGTTGTTTCAACGAATCCGACCTACACGTTCTCGGTATCTACAAATTGCTCACTAACAGCAAATTTCGAAAAATATATTTCTGTTTTCGCAACTACCAATATTGAGGGCGCTGGTGCAATTTCTGGCGCTGGCGACATCACTATCACCGACGAAACGGTACGCGTTACGTTAGTGGCAATCTCGTCAAACAGCGACAAATATCAATTTGTAAATTGGACCGAAGGCGAAACCATTGTTTCCGAATCACCGTCATTCACATTCGAAACAAACGAAAACAGGACGTTTGTGGCTAATTTTATAGCTCGTTATTCCATTGAGGCACTTGCTTCCGAAGGTGGCGAAACAAGCGGTTCTGGTGTTTATACTTCTGGCAAAATGGTGCAATTAGTCGCTTTTGCCAACGAACAATTCCGTTTTTCTGGTTGGTACGAAGCCGATACTCTCCTATCTTCAAACAGTGCAATTGAAATTCCCGCACAATCAGACAGAACAATTACAGCAAATTTCATTGAACAATGTTCTGTTGTATTGCAGACAAATCTTCCAAATTCAGCAATAGTCACTGGCGCTGGCGTGTTCGACAAAGGAACGACTGCTTCTGTTACTGCAACGAATCAAAAAGGTTTTATGTTTGAAAATTGGATGATTGACGATAAAGTTATTTCTCAGGCAGAAACGTATGAATTTGTTGTAAATGAATCTGTTGTAATAATTGCGAATTGCTCGGAAATCCCATCATTTGCCATCAATGCCGTAGCAAATCCAACTTCGGGCGGTATGGTTTCAGGAAACGGAACATTCTATGAAAATGAACCCGTATCACTTTCAGCAACGGCAAACACGGGTTTTTCGTTTGTTGGTTGGAAGAAAGACGATATCCTGATTTCCGAAGAAACAACCTTGTCATTCAACGCAACCGAAGCCGTTTCGTTGGTAGCCGTATTCAACGCTGACTTTGTGGGATACACGGTTTCGCTCGCTTCAAACGAAGGTGGCTCTGTTTTTGGAGCAGGCTTATTTGCTGAAAACGAAGAAATTACCATCTCAGCTACAGCGAACGACAAATTTACGTTTGTACATTGGAAACAAAACGGCGAAATCATTTCCACCGAACCTGAATATACATTCACCATTACCGAAGATGTTGAATTTCAGGCTGTTTTCGCACGCACGTTTGAATCCCATACCATTACAGTCATTTCCGCCGATGAAACAAAAGGAACTGTTTCGGGTGCCGACTTGTATCAAGAAGAAACGATTGTAACTGTTACCGCTACACCCAACGAGGGCTATAGATTTCTCCAATGGATTGAAAATGATGTTGTTGTAAGCGATAACGCGGAATACACATTCGTATGCTCCGAAAACAGAAATTTAACCGCCGAATTTATAAAAACATACATCATTGCCATCAACGATTATGAAGGTGCAACAGTGAAAGGACTTGGAACAGGCGTGTTTGATGAAGGAACAATCGTCACGTTGGCCGTCGCACCCGATGAAAATCATCGTTTCATAGCCTGGAAAGAAGCGGATACTCTACTCGCAACAACAGTAAGTATCTCATTCCCTGCAACTTCCGATAGAGTTCTTTCGGTAGAATTGCAAGAGAAAGGCGAACAATACACCATTTCTGTTTCAACAGGCGGAACCGTTGCTGGACTTAACAATGGTACATTTGAAGCAGGCGAAACTGTTACTCTTATTGCCACAGCTGCCGAAGGTTATTTGTTTAAAGGTTGGGTTAACAACGGCAAAATCATTGGCACGGAACCGATGTTGACCTTTGAGGCGAACGCAAATATGCAGATTTTTGCGGAATTCATACCAAAACCTAAAACAATATCTGTTTCTGTGAATTGCAACGACGAAGCTTTTGGTTCAGTCACAGGAGCGGGAACATACACCGAAGGCGACGAAATTATGTTGATAGCAACTCCTGCTCCAGGCTACAGCTTTGTAGCATGGACAAAAAATGGTAAAACACTTTCAAACCTACCAACATTGTACCTCACCATAATTGATGACTGCTCCATCGAAGCTGAGTTCAAATTCATAGAAAAAACAGATATTGACGAATTGACAGAAACAACAATTGCGCTATACCCAAATCCAGCAACAACAAAAGCTCAAATTACAGCGAACGATGTGATTTCTAATGTTGTAATCCGTTCAATCCAAGGGAAAACCGTCTATCAAGAAAACGGATTCAACGAATCAATGGAGATTACTCTAACTGATTTTAAATCAGGGTTGTATATAGTCACCATAACGTTGCAAAACGGAGAAGTCATACAAGAAAAATTGGTGGTCAGCAAATAACGTCACTTTCCTACGTGGAGCATAGCGGACTCGAACCGCCCACCTCTTCGTTGCGAACGAAACGCTCTAGCCAGATGAGCTAATGCCCCGATTCAGTTATACAAATATATGCTATTTTAAAACAAAGTGTACAGTCTTATTTTTCAACCACTGTTCTTCTATAGACATACAATTCGTATAATCCATATAGAACAAACGGAAGGCTCAACCACTGTCCCATATTGAGCGGGAGTCCTTGCTCAAACGAAACTTGCGGCATTTTGAGAAATTCTATCAAAAATCGTCCGCCAAAAACCCACACACCAAACATTCCAATTATAAAATGGTCAGAAAACGGGGACTTTTGCCGAATCATTTTTAGACAATACCACATATACACCACAAACAGCAAGCCATAGCATATCATTTCATAAATCTGCGTTGGATGGCGTGGCACAGCTTGTTCCACTCCAACAAGCACATCGTGGCTTTGCACAAAAATGAATCCCCACGGCATATCGGTAACGGTTCCATAAATTTCGGAATTCATTAGGTTGCCCAAACGGAAAAACACGCCCGCAAGCGGTGTGACTAACAAAATTCGAGCTAAAATAGTCCGATATGGTAGTTCAGGACGAACAAGAAACAAAATTCCTAACATAATACCTATGGCACCACCATGGCTCGCCATTCCACCTTCCCATATATGCAAAAATTTTATTGGATTGCTGAGATAATATGATGGTTCGTAAAACAAACAATGTCCCAACCGAGCTCCAATAACGCCTCCCAAAAGAGCTACAATGGCAATTTTATTGATTGTTGACTCAGCAAAATTCTCCTTCCGGAGAATAAAATATGCTACATAATATGCAGAAACAAAAGCAATTGCGAAACAGATTCCATACCAACGGATTCCATACGTGGCACTAAATTGATGAATAATTGGCGACACGTTCCATACTATGGAAAGCAAATTCATAGTTATGCTTGTTTTGCTTTACGACTTTCGCGGATAGCAAATCCGACACAGATGAAACCGCAGAGAATAAACGGAAGGCTCAACCACTGTCCCATATCGAGTGTCATGTTTTCCTCGAAATCAACTTGATTGTTTTTAATAAACTCAACAAAGAAACGCGTTCCAAAAAACATAAAGAATGCGATTGCCGAAATTACATAATCCGAAATCAGTTTATTATGCTTAGCCCGAAGTTGGTAATATGCTACAAGAATTCCTCCCGTGGCAAGGTAAGTAAGGGCTTCGTAGATTTGTGTCGGATGGTTTGTTGTAAGCAGTCCAGATTGCACACATGCGTCAACAAACGCTGTTTCCTGATGAGGATGCAAAAAATGATATTTCAACAAAATATCTTTCAAACTTTCAAACGAGACATCGCCTGCAGGCAGACAATTCGACAAAAATGCCTGCAACGAGTTAACAGAATCTGCGGCAACCAAACCAGCCTGTGCCATAATATTTGACAAATCAGCCGCAGTAGTGGTAATAGTTGCGTCGCGAACAAATACAAAACCCCATGGAAGTGTTGTGGCAACGCCATAAATTTCAGAATTCATAAGGTTTCCCATTCTGACAAAAAAGGCCGTGAACGGAATCACAACCGCCGCACGCGACATAACCCACATAAACGATTTCCCTGATTTCCTCGAAAACCAAAGAAACGCGCACACCAAACCAATTGCGCCACCGTGGCTTGCCAGTCCACCTTCCCAAACCATTAGCCAACGAGCCAAGTCATGCCATGTGACCGTACAACCCGATGCTGAAACAGCTTCGGCGGCACTTGAAACAAATGTGCAATCCGATTGGAATAGCTTCAAATATGGACCAAAATACACATCTGGCTCGTAGAACAAACAATGTCCCAACCGTAACCCAATTAAAAGGAGAAAAAAAGTTGTAAACGTAAGATTATCAGCATCGTTTGTCGTAAGATTTTCTCGGACAAATATTTTTTTCAAACAAATATATGACAAGAAAAAACCTATAGCGAAAAACAACCCATACCAACGTATGTGGAATCCGCTGAAAATTTCAGGGTCAACGTTCCAAATGATGTAGTTCAACATTGGATTAATATTCTATGAATGTGAATTTGAGTTTCAGGAATTTTGAATATTGATTGCCCGACATCAACATATCCAAGTCTTCTTTTTCGTAGAACCAGTTCACGGCAATGTCGTGTTTTTCAACATATTTCTCAATTGTGAGGAAGAATTTTGCCAACTGTTTCGACGATGAAGTGTTAAAATATTCTATTTTAATCTCAAACGTAAATGTATGGCGTTCCGTTTCATTAAGGGTTTTGTCAACCCAATCTAAAATTGGAGCATAAAAATCTATCGCATTTTCTGGTAACGAGCGTCCCGAAATGGTGAAAACGCTTGATTCGGCATTAAATTCAATCTGCGGGGTGTCTTCTGTACCTTCAATGAAATAATTTTCCATACCTTGCTATTTTGATAAGGAGCCTTCGCTCCGACATTCGAATATTAGACCTTTACAAAGGTAGTGAATAAATTGAATTAGCATACTGCTTTATTCCTTTTTTTACAAACTCCACTCAAATCCGTCTTTTGTATCTTTCACCGAAAATCCGAGATTCGCCAATTCGTCACGGATTTTGTCGCTTGTAGTCCAGTCTTTGTTTGCTTTGGCTTGCTTGCGTATTTCCAAAAGTAAATCAACAGCACCTTTGTAGGCCTTGTCCTGCGAATTGTTGCTTTCTTCCACACGAAGACCGAGAATATCCTTCACAAACACGTCAAACGTTTGTTTTAATTCGTCCAAATCTTCTTTTGAAATAGTTGCCTTGCCGTCGGTTACGGAATTAATTGCCTTGGTCGCGTCAAACAAGTTTGAAATCACAATAGGCGTGTTTAAATCGTCGCACATTGCTTCTTCGCAACGTTCGCGAAGACCTTTCACATCAACGGTTGACGTGGCACTTGGCGTAATTTTCTGCAAACGGTTGTATGCGTCAACCAAACGGGCAAAACCTTTTTCTGCAGCTTGCAACGCGTCATTACTGAAATCAACCGTGCTGCGGTAGTGTGCCTGCAAAATGAAGAAACGGATGGTCATCGGCGAATAGGCGCGTTCCAATTTCTCGTGCGTTCCGTTGAAGAACTCATCGAGCGTGATGAAATTGTTGTATGACTTGCCCATCTTCTGTCCGTTGATGGTAATCATATTATTGTGAATCCAATATTTCACCGTTTCGTGACCGAGAGCCGCCGTTGACTGTGCAATTTCGCATTCGTGGTGCGGGAAAATCAAGTCCATACCGCCGCCGTGAATGTCGAACGATTCGCCAAGATATTTCGTACCCATTGCGGAACATTCCATGTGCCAGCCAGGGAAACCGTCGCTCCACGGCGAAGGCCAACGCATAATATGTTCTGGTTGGGCTTTTTTCCACAAAGCGAAATCCAACGAACAATGTTTTTCATCCTGTCCGTCGAGTTCGCGGGTTGTAGCCAAAAGTTCGTCAATGTTACGTCCAGAAAGTTTTCCATAATGGAAATCCTTGTTGAACTTACGCACATCAAAATATATTGACCCTTGACTTTCGTAGGCGTAGCCAGCTTCAAGGATTTTCTTCACAAAATTGATTTGTTCGATAATATGTCCTGACGCCTGTGGCTCTATGCTTGGTGGAAGCACGTTGAGAGCAGCCATTGCGTTGCGGAAGCGGTTTGTATAATATTGTGCCACTTCCATTGGCTCTTTTTGTTCCAAACGAGCCTTTTTTGCAATCTTGTCTTCGCCTTCGTCGGCGTCGTGTTCAAGATGTCCCACGTCAGTAATATTGCGCACATAGCGAACTTTGTAACCAAGATGCGTAAGATAACGGAACAACACATCGAACGTGATTGCCGGACGAGCGTGTCCCAAATGAGCGTCGCCATAAACCGTCGGACCGCACACATACATTCCCACGTGTGGGGCATGAAGCGGTTTGAATAACTCCTTTTGTCTTGTTAACGTATTGTATATCAATAAGTCTTGCATAATTCAATTATTTAGTCAAGGACAAATCCTAATTCGGTTCAAAATTATATAAATTTGTCTGAATTAGACGATTATAAAAAAATATTTTGACAAGAGATGAAAACAAAAAAGGCGAACCCGAAGATTCGCCTTTTCCGTTATAAGAGTTACATCTTATTTTTTCACAAAACGGATTGTTTCAACCGTTCCATCAGCATAAACAACATTTGCGAAATAGATACCGCATTTAATTGCCGAAACCGCAATTGTTGTTTCTGTATCGTTCACGTTTACAACGAATTGTGTAGCTCCAGCAAGATTAACAATTGCAATCGAAGCAATTTCTTTTCCAGCAGAAATCTGAATCGTTGTAGTACATGGATTTGGATAAGCCGACAATGAAATCACATTTACATCGTCAATAGCATCAATTTCATCAGGATGAGCAGCTTTTGCCTTCTTGAATTCCTCGATGGCATCCGACAAACGATTCATAATTGCCGTAACATTATCAGGATCATGTTTTGTTTTAGCGACTTCCGTACGAGCTGATGAACGGCAGTTAACCAATTCTACTTGCTGCAATCTGAACAAGTGAGCATTGAATGTGTTTTCAAGCAAATCATCAGCTTCATCAATCAATGCCTGCAATTCTGAAATATCAACAAGTCCTGGGATAACCGAAGCCTTGAATTCATCAATTGCAGTTTTCAACAACGAAACAGCGGCATCAATGCTAACTTGTTTTGCACTCGCATTGTCGCGAATATTTTCAGCATCGGAAATTGCGCCAAGGAACGCAGTAACAGCCGATTGCGGATAATTTCCTGGTTCATCGCCAGTATTACCGTCAGCTTTTGCCAATTCAGCATTAGCAGTTGTAATTGTTTGTTCCAATACAGACTTGTCAACCGTAATTTCCAAAGCTCTGAATGTTGCGATTGCTGCCTGCAAAGTAGCTGTTTCAGCATCCACATCGTCTTGTGTGGCAGTACTACTACCCGATACAACTTGTGCGGCGATTATAGCCGAGTACAATGTTGATTTTGAACCAACAGGATAGTTGCCTTTCTTCGTGCCTTCAGCAGCAGATGCATACAACGTATTTGCTTCGTCAATAGCGTTCTTCAAAGCTGCTTTGTTCACAACACCAGGAATGTATTTCGAGTTAAGGAACACCTCAATAGCATTGCTCAACGTCGTTGTTGCACTGTTCACGTCTGCTTGTTTTGCCGATTCAGAATTAAATACACTGGTAGCTTCGTCAATTGCAGCCTTCAAAGTAGCCTTAGAGCCAGCCAAGTATTTTCCTTCCTCGTTACCTTCCTGAGCAGTTTGATAGTAGTTGTTGGCTGTTTGGATTTTAGCTTCCAACGCTGATTTATCAACTGGAGCAAGCGAAATCACGCTGTTCTTGAATGTTTCAAGAGCGGCATTCAATTCGATTACAGCTGCATCGACTTGAGTTTGGTGTTCGAGAGTTGCATCATCAACAACCGACTGACCCTTAGCGATAGCCGCAGTCAACGCCGTTGCTGCCGATTGCGGATAGTTACCGTCAGCATCGCCGATCACAGCTGCATCAAGGAATTCCTGAGCTTCTGCTATGGCTGTGTAAAGTGGCGTACGGTTCAAGATTTCTGGCAAATCAAGTGCAACGCCCAAAATCTTCACATCGTCAATCCAAACTTGTCCAGCCTCGCCATCAGCTTCCTGAACTTTCCACTGACACTTAGTAAGTTTCGACACATCCCAAGCTACTTGTTTTCCCCAAGTATATTGAGCGAAATCGCTCCAGCTCAATTCTATCAACGTCCAATCTTTATGAATGTCGGTAATATATACATAGTAGTCGCACGCATCTTCAATACCAACCATTTCTATTTCAAAGTACACATTACTTTCGTTTTTCATCCAGAATGAAATACCTGTTGAACCACTCATATCGAATGCTTTACCAGCAGGTTCTTTGAAGTTCATACCCATACCAACAAACGCATTGTAACCAAGAGCGTCATGTCCGTTCAATACATATTCCATCATAGCAGCCTTGCCTTTGCCATCATAGCCAGGAGTTGACATTTCAAACGGAGCTGCTTCCGACGACAATGGAGTAACTACCGAAGAACCACCTGGTTCGCTATCGTTGAATGAGAACCAGTACGTTGCCATATAGGTCATATTTTCTTGTTCCATATCGGCATCGAAAATCAATGTTTCGTTCGCATTGATTGACTTAGCGAATGTTTTAGCGGCAGCCTTCAACGTACTCAATGCCATATCAATTTGTGCTTGGGTAGCCGTTGCGTTGTCGAACACAGCTTGGGCAGTAGCAATTGCCGAACTGAATGTTGACTTAGAACCAACTTTATAAGTACCTATTTCAGTACCTTCAACCGCAGAGCTCAAAGCAGCGTTTCCGTTTGCAATTTCAGTTTGCAAATCCGAAGCATCCACAACCTCAACCGAGCAAGTTGCTTTAATGTACTTGTCTTCATCGCTTTCAGCCGTGATAGTTGTTGTACCAGCAGAAACACCTGTTACAACGCCATCGGCAACTGTAGCGAAATCCTTACTTGACGACCAGTTCACTTTCTTGTTTGTAGCACTTTCTGGACTTACCGTAGCAGAAAGAGTAACAGATGCTCCTACACGAACCACTGCTGATTCCTGAGCCAAGTCAACAGCCGTAACCTTAACGTTGGAAACAGTTACCACACATGGATCAGAAGTCAAGTTTGTGCCATCTGTTGTAGTGGCAGTAATATTAGCCGTACCAGCAGCTACCGCTGTTACCACACCGTTAGCATCAACTGTGGCAACAGACTCTTTGTCTGATTTCCACGTTGCCGTTTGAGCAGCGTCGACAGGAAGAATATGTAATTCTATAGAACCTGTTTCACCAACAGTCAACGACAATGCGTTGTCAATAATAATATTGGTAGCAAGCACATCGGTAATTGTAACCTCGCACGTTGCTGTTTTTTTACCATCTTCAGTTGTTACAGTAATCGTGGTAGTACCCAAACCAACAATTGTAAGAACACCGTCATCAACCGTTGCAACTGTTTCATCAGAAGAAGACCAAGCCACATTCTTGTTTGTAGCATTTGTTGGAAGTACTGTAGCGGTCAACGTCAAAGATCCATTTTTCGTAATCGACGCCTCAGTTTTGTTCAATGAAACACCTGTTACATTAACAACTGTTACATTAGAGATAACTGTCACAACGCAAGTTGCAGATTTTCCACCGAACGAAGCGGTTACATTCGCAACACCAACTTCAATAGCGTCAACCCAACCTTCATCCAAATCGATTGCATCAGGATTGTCGGTTGTCCATACAACATCTTCTTTCGTTGAAGAAGTTCCGTCGGAATATTTTACCGTAGCTTTGATTTCCTTGCCGCCACCGACTTTCAATTCCAATTCAGTGAGGTTCAATTCAATAGCGCTTACCACAACGGCAGCGTCATCAACAACTGTGACAGCACACGTTGCTGTTTTCTTACCATCGGTTGTAGTAACAGTAATCGTTGCGGAACCTTCAGCGTGAGCCGTTATTGTACCATTATCGTCAACCGAAGCAATTTCAGGAGCGCTTGACGACCAAGAAACTGTTTTGTCAGTAGCTTCAGCTGGTTCAACCGTAGCCTTCAACGAAGCTGTTTCGTCAACCTTCAATGAAACTGACGTAGGAGTAACTGTAACACCACTCACAGCAACTGTACCAGCCACAACCGTCACATCGCAGGTTGCAAAGAATTCGCCATCTTCGGTTTCAACCGTAATAGTTGCTGAACCTTCGGCAACTGCGGTAACAGTACCTGTTTGGTCAACCTTTGCAATTGCAGAGGCATCGGAACTCCACGTTATGTTTTTATTTGAAGCATTTTCAGGAGCAACTACAGCAGCCAACTTCAACGTTTGACCGATAGTCAGTTCAGCGCTTTCTTTATCAAGTGTTACACCAGTTACAGCAATTACAGCATTTGTAACAGTTACTTTACAAGTAGCAGTGAATCCGCCATCTTTGGTTGTCACCGTAATGATAGCGTCACCCGCGCCAACAGCAGTAACTTTTCCGCCATCAACTGTTGTCACCTTGTCGTTTGATGTTGTCCACGAAACTTCTGTATCAGTAGCATCGTCAGGTTTTACCGTAGCAGTCAATGTAATGTCGCCGCCCACTGTCAAATCTGCAGATTCTTTATCCAAAGTCACGCCTTCAACTGCAATCACAGCGGCATTCACCGTTACCGTACACGAAGCCGTAAAGTCGCCGTCTTCTGTTTTAACAGTAATTACAGCAGAACCAGCTTTCACGGCGCTAACAACACCATTCTCAACCGTAGCGATAGCATCGGCATCCGAAGACCAAATTAAGTTTTGGTTCGTTGCATCGGCAGGAGTAACCGTAGCCTTCAACGAAGCGTGCTCACCTTCGGTGATTTCCAATGTAGCCTGGTCAAGAGAAACGCCTGTAACGGCAACCGTACTTGCAGTTACCGTTACGGCACATTCAGCCGTAACATTTTTATCAGCGACGCATTTCGCAGTAATCACACAGTTTCCGACTCCTTGCGGAGTTACTACACCATCAACAACTGTTGCGACAGCGTCGTTGGAAGAAGTCCATTCAATTGATTTATCATCGGCATCAGCAGGAAGAACAGTTGCTGTAAGCGTTTGAGCTTCACCACCGTCAACAAAGCCAAGTGAAGTTGCCATTGAAATTGAAGCAGGAAGAATTATCTTCTTTTCAACTGTGATTTGGCATGTAGCAGTTTTTGAACCATCAACAGTAGTTACTGTAATAACAGCAACACCTGGAGCTTTGGCGGTAACTTTACCCGAACCATTCACAATAGCAATATCTTCTTTGTCGGACGACCAAGTTACACCTTGTTCGGTTGCATTGTCAGGAGTAATAGTTGCAACCAAGTCAAGTTGGTCGCCTTCAACCAATGTTGCCGAAGTTTGATCCAACGTAACACTAGCAACAGGAACTGTAGTTGTAACAACGCAAGTTGCCGTTTTGCCGCCATCTTCGGTTGTTACCGTGATAGTAGCCGTACCAGCGGCAACTGCGGTAACTTTACCTGTTTGATCAACCGTAGCGATTTTATCGTTAGATGATGTCCAAGTCACATTTTTATTTGTAGCATCATCTGGAGCGACAGTAGCTGTTAATTGCAAATCGTCGCCACCAACAAGCATTGCCGATGTTGTTTTATCAAGAGTTACGCCCGTAACTGCAACCACAGCGGCATTAACAGTAACCTCGCATGTAGCAGTTTTCTCGCCATCTGTTGTTTTTACTGTAATTGTGGCAGAACCAGCAGCAACTGCGGTAACTTTACCTGTTTGATCAACCGTAGCGATAGCTGGAGCGCTTGACTCCCAAGACACTGATTTATCAGAAGCATCGTCTGGAGCAACTGTAGCAACCAATGATGCATTGTCACCTTCGGTCAAAGTAAGTGTTGTTTTATCCAAAGAGACACCAGTTACAGGGACAGACGCTTTTGTGATTGAAACCGCACATTCAACAGATTTCGCACATGCATCATTTGCAGTGACAGTAACAATTGCATCGCCAACATTTCTTGGTGTTAAAAGACCTTCGCTATCTACACGAACAATCGTTCTATCGCTTGATTCAAAATTGAATGACGGTGTTGTTTCATAATTTGTTTCGTAACTTTCAACTACCACATAAACATCTTCTTCACTATCAACATCGATTGTGATAGCAGATTCAGCCAACGTGATTGAAGTTACACAGATATTTTCTACTTCAACCGGTATTTCAACCTTAATATTCTCGTTTTCCTCCGAAGTAGCGGTAATCGTGCATGTTCCAGCGGCAACCGAACTGATTACGCCATCGGCAACAGTGGCAACAGCAGAATTAGAAGTTGTCCATACCACAGTTTTGTTTGTTGCGTCAGTCGGAGTGAATGTCAAATTAACCGTAGCAGTTTGACCAACTGGAATCTTCACTGATTCTGGGTCAGCGGCAATAGATTCCAATGCAACATTTTTATTCTTAACTGTTACCGTAACGGTTTTCTTAACATTCGTTTTTTCAACGCTTGTAGCAGTAATTTCAACCGTTCCTTCAGAAATACCGGTTACCACACCCGAAGAAGAAACCGTTGCTTTCGTCACGTCAGAAGATTTCCACGTCAATGCCGTTTCGTTGGTATTCGATGGAGTGAATGTTGGAATAATAGTCGCGGTCTCTCCCACTCCCACTTCATACGCATCCTCTTCAAAATCAATTGCCGTAGGATAAACTGACGGAGCAGGAACTTTTACCGTATAAGTTGTTGAAATATCTTGGTGCATTTTTGAACGGGCAGTAATTGTAGCCTCGCCATAGCCAACACCAAGCACACGACCACGATAGTCAACCGTTACCACATCCTCGTCAGACGACGACCAGAATGTTACAGGATAAGAAGCATCGCCTGGAGTAGGAACAGTTTCCAAATACAATGTATCACCTTTTACACCCGAAGCAATTGGAATTTTTTGAGGGTCAATATTTGGAGAATAATGATCTTCCCTCAAATCATCATCATCAACAGGCTGAATTGTCAAGCCTGTCAATGCAACAGGAGGCATACCCAAAATGTGAACTTCGTCAATCCAAATATCACCACTTGCGCCTGAATTTCCTGTCGTTCCAGTTTCAAATTGCCATTGCAATTTTTGAACATGCTTTGCACTAAAGTCAACAGCCTTACCCCACGTAGGTTGCGACAATTGATTCCATTTTACCGTGATTTTATCCCAACTTGGAGTTGCAGGCACATCAAATTTATGGAAGCAATAATCTGTTACTTCTGAGATAATGATTTGGAACGTACAAGCAGGACCTTTATACCAGAATGTCACACCAGTACCGCCTGTCCAGTCCATCGTATTGGTTTCGTCATCGTCAACCCATGTACCGATACCAACATACGCAGGGTTAGTCCACTCAGCACATGAACCTCCATTATATGGAGTATAATTAGAACCTAATTTATATGTAGCGTGAACAGCATATCCCGTTCTGTCATATCCCGGGGAATCCATCTGCAACGGGTTATTTCTACTTGATAACGGTGTAATGGAACTTGTCGTTCCCTTTTTACAAGCCTTCTCTTGATCAGGAGAGTCATTGAATGAGAACCAAATACCACCCACATTGTTGAACTCGTTGCCATCTTCGCAATCATCAAGAATTGTCTCGTTTCCTGCAAGCATATTCAAAACTTCAATTTTTGTGAATGCTTCAAGTTCAGCATCTTCCGAAGATTTGATATTACCATTTCCATTATATGACAATAAGATTGTTTGACCTGGCTGAGGAGATGTTGACAGCGTAAGGTCAACTGTTTTGTCACTATTTACATTCACATTTGACACAACGCCCGATTGTGCCGTACCATTATAATATACAGTAAAGTTAGAACCAGAAGACGTGCCTGACTTCATTGTTTTAGTCATATTCAATGTGATTGTCAAACCCGAAGCGTCAGTTTCCGCAGAAGAAACCGATGGAGGGAACACGAATCCTGAAGCTCCCGGAGCCCAGAAGTTACCTGTCAACACAAACAACGAAATACAACGAATTGTTGAGTTGAAGTATGCGTCAACATCAGCCAAACCAGCAACAGCAGCATAACATTTATTCAAACTGCTTTGTGCCGACGACGATGTCATTGGAGGCAATGCAAATGTTGAGTATGAACCGTTCACATACGAACCGCCACCAGGGTTAGAGCAGTTACGATTTGAGAATGGACCTTTCATTTGGTTTTCGTAACCATTTACGAATTTAGTCAATTTGGCATTGATATCCTTTGCAGCACTTGAAGCACCGTCACCATGCCACAAATAGTCAACCGCCATACGCCACGGGTTACGGCAGGCATCGGCGCCATACCCACCTGCTCCAGAACCAGTGTTACCGCAGGTATTTTCCTGACCAGAATTATCACACCAGTTACTTACCAAACCAGAAGTTGAGTTTCTATTTGCCGACAACACGCTATTGGAAGCGTTAATTGCAGTTTCACCCCAGAATTTTCCATTGTCTGTATCAACATTGGCAAATTCCTTATAATATGCAGGAGCAAAGTAACTCGGGTTACGACAAGAGTTTGTGTTACCCCACGCATCACCGTTCAACGTTTGACCGTCTCCATTCATTTCGGTACGTTTGATTGTTTGGATAAACGACTTTGCTGTCGCAGCATACGAACCGCCCCATTGTTCAGAAGCGATAACGAGAGCCATTGCAACGTCAAGTTCGGCATCGGTGGCACCATTTTGACCAGTAACGCCACTACAACCACCAATTTTCCAGTTCATCACGCCGTTACCGTTCTTGTTTGCCTGATAATAGCCCCAAAGGCCATCAAACAAACCTTTATCGTCGGCATATACCGAAAGCAACATACCATAGGCAATACCTTCAGACACAGTAGAATTACCATCATCGAATTTTACTCGATAGGTCGAACCACAACTTGCAACATACGCATTTTTCCATGCGTTATACGCATCAGCCGCCTTTTGCGAACGTCCATACGTACCTCCAGTCGGCAAGTTCGTTGGCATAATACCATAATTGTATTGCGTGTTGCTGCCAAAAGGCACCGCACCTTTACCAGAGTTTATCTGGGCAAATGCGCCGTTACACAATACAACGCTTACAAGAAGCGTAACTAATTTAATCACATATTTTTTCATAACTCTTTTATTTTGTTACATATTAAAAGCCCGTAAAGGTATAAATTATTTCAATATGTATGACAATTTAAAAAGAAAAATCCCTAACTATATTTATGATTTATGGGTTAATTCACAATTCACAATGCATAATGCACAATGTTTATGGGTTATGAATTAGGAGTTATGGATTCGACAAGCTCAGCCAACAATGACAAACAACAAAAAAAGGAGCGACTGTCACAGCCACTCCTTCCAATCAAAATTATGGTATGAAAAAAATTATGCTTTTTCGATGTACGAAACTATCCACGCGCCAACTTCCTTGGTTCCGTATTTTGCACCGCCTTCAACTTGAATCTCAGGAGTACGCACATTCGCATCAAGCGAAGCATCAACAGCTTTGCGGACAAGCGCACCTTCTTCTTTCAAATCAAAATACTCGAACAACATTGCCACCGAAAGAATCTGTGCCAACGGATTTGCAATGTTCAAACCTTTTGCCTGTGGCCAACTTCCGTGGATTGGCTCAAACACTGGCGTATGTTCGCCTGTGGAAGCCGATGGCAACAAGCCCATAGAACCAGTAATACAAGAACCTTCGTCGGTAAGAATATCGCCAAATGTGTTTTCTGTCACCATCACATCGAAGAAACGTGGCTCCTGAATCATACGCATTGCAGCGTTGTCAACATACATAAAATCTGTTGTCACATCAGGATATTGCGGAGCCATTTCTTGTGCAATTTTTCTCCACAAACGGCTCGATGCCAATACATTAGCTTTATCAACCACCGTCAAATGTTTACGGCGTTTACGGGCATAATCGTACGCGACTTTCAAAATTCTTTCCACTTCTTTACGAGTGTAGTAATTCGTATCGTATGCAACATCGTCGCCTTCTTTTTTCTCGCCAAAATACATACCGCCAGTAAGTTCGCGGATGCAGATGAAATCAGCTCCTTTCACCAATTCTTCCTTCAAAGGCGATTTGTGTACCAAACAGTCGAATGTCTGCACTGGGCGGATGTTTGCAAACAACCCAAGTTTTTTACGCATAGCCAACAAACCTTGTTCTGGACGAACTTTTGCGTTTGGATTGTTGTCGAATTTTGGGTCGCCAACCGATGCGAACAACACTGCGTCGGCATCCATACAAATTTTGAACGTTTCTTCAGGAAACGGGTCGCCAACTTTATCAATTGCATCGGCACCACAAATCGCATTCGTATATGAAAATTCATGTCCGAATTTCTTACAAACGGCCTGCATCACTGCCACGCCCTGCTCCATTATTTCCGGTCCTATACCATCACCAGGAAGAACTGCTATTTTTGCTTTCATATCTTTACATTTCGTTTAACTGTGGCAAAGATAGTATTTTTCGTTGTTTGTAAAATGATTTTTACGAAAAGCGTGCAAGAAATCACAAAAACATTTGAATTATTTCCTTACATTTGTACAAAATAGAACGTATGGACAAAAATCTTGTTGAAATCCAAAAGCGTGCCGCTGATGTAAACCGATATGTGCAAGCGTATGATTCACAATCGGTTATTCCAGCTATCGAATTAGATATTTTATTGCAGAAAACACGGGAATTGTACGATTTGCTGTCGGAACTGAAACAGGTCGCGCCAACCGAAAAAGTTGTTGAATCTGCTGAAAAACCTGTCGAGAAACCTGTGGAAGAACAAGCACCTGCCGAGGAACAAATCATTGATGTTCTGTCAGTTAAAGACGAGCCTGTTCAAGAGGAACAAATCCCAGATCCAAAAGTAGAGGAGGTTTCTCAGCCTGAGCCAACGCCCGAGCCTATTGAAGAACAAACAACAAAACGGGAAGTTTTCACGCCAAAACAAGTGACCGATTTGGGAACAAAATTGGGCAAAAAACCAATTTCGGAAATTATGGGCGCAATTGGCATCAACGACCGTGTGCGCTACAGATACGTGTTGTTCAACCGCAACCAGGATTTGTTTGAAAACACAATCGCCGTGCTGAATGGATTACCGAATTTCTACGAAGCAATTGAATATTTGAAGAAAGAATTCGATTGGGATTTTGAAAGTGCTGATGTTCAGGACTTTTTAGCAATAGTGGAACGAAGATATTTATAGTATGGGAAAATTGGTTGTCGTTCCGACTCCTGTCGGGAATATGCAGGATATGACCTTCCGCGCGGTGGAAGTGCTGAAACAGGCAGACTTGATTCTTGCCGAAGATACCCGCACGTCGGGCAATTTGCTGAAACATTTTGGCATAGAAACCCGTATGATGGCGCATCATAAATTCAACGAACACGCCACGCTCGACCGCACCCTCGACTGCATCCGCGAAAATTCGCTCACCGCACTGATTTCGGATGCCGGCACACCCTCGATTTCCGACCCGGGATATTTAATCACAAAACATTGCATTGAAAACGACATCGAAGTGGAATGTCTGCCTGGAGCCACGGCTTTTGTGCCAGCTCTTGTGATGAGCGGTTTCACAACCGACAGATTTTGTTTTGAAGGTTTCCTACCCCACAAAAAAGGCCGTCAAAGCCGTCTGATTGGGCTGAAGGACGAAACACGGACAATCATTTTTTATGAATCGCCTCACAGAATCATCAAAACGCTTACACAAATTCAGGAATTTATCGGAGAACGAAATGTGGCGGTAGTGCGCGAAATATCAAAAGTGTACCAAGAAGTTGTGCGTGGCAGTATTCCAACCGTCATCAAGCATTTTCAGGAAAAACAACCCAAAGGAGAATTTGTGCTGCTGGTAGCTGGCAAAGAAGACACCATAAATCTCGAAGATGATGAAGAATAACTCTCAATCCTCAATTGTCAATTCTCAATCAATTGTAAACACCCACAGCCACGTATATGACGAAGCATTCGATTCCGACCGCGACGAAGTTATCCGTCGTGCGGTTTCAATGGGCGTGGAGAAAATGATTCTTCCCGACATTGACTCCTCGTCACGAAATCAGATGTTTGCCGTTGCGGAACAATATCCTGAACACTGTTTTCCAATGCTTGGCGTGCATCCAACCTCGGTAAACGAAAATTTCCAATCGGAACTTGACGCTTTTTTTGCGGAATTGCCGAAGCGGAACATTGTTGGCATTGGCGAGATTGGCATTGATTTGTATTGGGACAAAACATTTCTTGCCGAACAAATAGAGGTTTTTACACAGCAAGTTGCTGTGGCACAGGAACGAAATCTTCCGATTGTGATACATGTTCGGAAGGCGTTCAACGAAACGTATCGCGAGCTTCGAAATTTGCCGAGCCAAAAATTTTCGGGCATTTTCCATTGTTTTCCCGGCTCGAAGGAAGAAGCATTTAAAGTTATTGAAATGGGCTTCCACATTGGCATAGGCGGCGTACTAACATTCAAAACTTCGCATTTGGACGAAGTGGTGAAGGCTGTTCCTCGCGACAAAATTGTGCTGGAAACCGACGACCCGTATCTTACGCCCGTTCCACATCGTGGCGAACGCAACGAACCCAGCTACGTGACGTTGGTCGCCGAAAAATTGGCTTCGATTTGGAATTGCTCGGTTGAGGAAGTTGCCGCCATCACAACCGAAAACGCATTGTCAATATTTGCCATCTGATGCCATCGATTTTCGAGACATATTTTTCCCGCTTCGAAGCGTTTGAAAAACGCATAAACGAGCCTGTAAGCAAGCAACTTGGCATAATTGTGACGATTCCGTGTTATTTCGAGCCCGATATTCTGCACACAATCAACTCGATTTGTGCATGCGAAAAGCCACATTGCGACGTGGAAATCCTTGTCGTGGTGAACCACGGCGAACACGCTTCAACTGAAGTGAAAACACAGAATCAAAAAACACTGGATGCCCTGAGCACATTTTGTTTGAAATACTCTTCTAAATCGTTGAAAATCATTCCAATAAAAACGTTCGACATACCACAAAAACAAGCTGGTGTAGGCTATGCACGCAAGGTGGCGATGGACGAAGCCACGCATCGTTTTGCCCAAATCAACAATCCCGACGGCATAATCGTGTCGTGCGACGCCGACACGCTGGTGGCACCGAATTATTTAGTTGCCATCGAAGAATTTTATCAAAAGAACGCAAACATTGACGCGGCAACCATTGCATTCGCACATCAATCAACTGAAAATAAGGCTATTCTGCAATACGAACTCTATATGCGCTATTATGTGGAACAACTGAAACGAATCGGTTTCCCGTATGCGTTCCACACGATTGGGTCGTGTTTTTCCGTTCGCGCAAAAACCTATTGCCGACAAGGCGGAATGAACAAACGGCAGGCTGGCGAAGATTTTTATTTTCTGCAAAAAGTATTTCAAACCGAAACGGTTGGTGAAATAAACACCACGCTTGTGATGCCCTCGTCGCGGACATCAAACCGAGTGCCGTTTGGTACGGGAACCGCTGTCGCCACATTGCAGCAAAACGGGCAAGAATTGCTGACGTACCCAACGGAAAGTTTAGCCGTTTTGCAAGATTTCTTTTCAAAAATCCCGCTCTTTCAAACTTGTGACGAACAAGAGCTTAGGGCTGCCTACAATTCGTTGCATGACTGTTTCCAAAAATTTTTACACTTCGATGATTTTAAACAGAAAATCATTGAAATTCAGCATAATACAGCATCCGACGAACAATTCCGAAAACGATTTTTTCAATGGTTCAATGGATTTTTGGTATTTAAGTTTTTGAACTTTTCTTGTCAGAATGGATTTCAAAAACAGCCTGTTGTAGAAGTTGCCAAACAGTTGATTCACAGCGAGAAATCATCGACTTTAGATGTACTGCGTGACTATCGGCAATTGCAACACGTGGTTGTGTAAACCGCAGAAATTGTTATTTTCGTAGCATAAAACAGCAAAAAATGATAATAGAACCAGAAAACGACCCAATGGGACAAGCGATTTCGGACTTTTTCAACCACAGAAAATTAGCGAAATTGCTGTCTGCAACGCAATACACCACCGAGGAGGAATTTCCCGTGCCGTATTTGTTCCGCACGTGGAACGAAATGCCCAAAATGGAGCAACAGGCGCTCTCGTTGGCAAACGGCAGCATTCTCAATGTGGGAGCTGCGGCAGGGTGCCATTCATTGTATTTGCAGAGTAAAGGAAAAACTGTGACTGCAGTTGAAAATTCCCGTTTGTCGGTGGAAGTGATGAAGGCGCGTGGCGTGCAAAACATTGAGGAACAGGATTTTTACGACTTGCAAGGACAAAAATTCGACACACTGCTATTTCTTATGAACGGTATCGGCATTTGCGGTTCCATTGCTGGCTTGCCGCGATTTTTCTCACAATGCAAGAAATTACTGAATCCGAACGGACAAATTTTGTTCGATTCGTCGGATTTGATTTATATGTTTACCGACGACGACGACTCGTGTTGCATCGACCTAAACGGCGATTACTACGGCGAAGTGGTGTATTCCATGCGCTATCGGCGGGTTAAGGCAACGCCTTTCCCGTGGCTGTATGTGGATTTTGCAACCATTTCGTTTTACGCCGAACAAAACGGATTCGCCTGCGAAATGATTTTGGAAGGCGACCATTATGATTATCTGGCACGACTGACGATGAAATAAAAAAAGCATCCCGAAACCGAGATGCTTTCACAATAGTATAATGAGCAAAATGTTATACTAACGAACGAATCAATTGTTCTTTGTCGCCCGGCAACAAATCCATCATAGGCACTTCAGGCATTGTGTATGCTCCTGGCTGCTGTTTGAACGTGGCACGGATAGAACCAACCAAAATCTGTGCAGTAAGAGCCGGGTTGTTGATTGTCATTTCGAATTTGAAACGTTGGTTTTGTGTTTTTCCCGACACGCCTTTTCTTTCCAACAAAACGCCATGTCCCATATCGCGGCAGTTGTCAACGCTGTCAACAGGAATCACGTGAAGTTCGTCGTGAGCAAAATAGTCGTCGGCTTTCAGTTCATCGTACACTTGTTGAGCGGTGAAACCGTCTTCCAATTCCACGTAAACCATACGGCTGTGAACGCCTGCGCCTTGCGGCATTGTCATTGAAAGAGCATTTTTCACACCTTTTTTAGAACGAGCAACCACCGAGTGTCCCATACTCATACCCGGACCGAAGTTTGTCCACGTAAGACCTTTAGGAGCAGCGGCCTGCAACAATGTACGAATCACAGAATCGCTTCCTGGGTCCCAGCCAGCCGAAATAATTGCCACCGACTTGTTTGCTTTTGCAACTGCGCCAAGCGATTCGTGCAAATCCCAAATATTTCCGTGAATGTCGAAACTGTCGGCAGTGTTGATGCCCATTGCAAGATATTTCTTCGCGTTTTCCTCAACGCTGCGGCTCGGAGTGGCAAGAATCACACCGTCAACTTTTCCAAGTTCCTTCACGTCGGTTACCACTTTGTAGGGAGTCAATTCCAAAGGCATTTCACCCGAAACCGAGCGACGGACAACGCCCGCAATTTCCATATCTGGAGCGACTTCCAACGCTTCCAACACGTATTTTCCAATGTTTCCGTATCCTATAATTGCTATTCTTTTCATAACACTTAATTTTTGATTAACAAAAGTAAAAATATCTGTCAATTCAAATTTATAGGCACAGATTTTTTTGTCCCCAACACGTGAATTTTAGTATTTTACTCATTTGGAATAAGTGAATTACGTAGGGTTTGCTTCATCTACTCCTATACACATAAATCAAAATCTATCTGTTCCATTTATTTCGGCGGCGAAAGAATTTTGCGAGTAAGTGAGAGCAAAGAAAAAGTCTTGCAAAACAAAGAAAATCTGTATATCTTTGAAAAAAATTTGTTATGGTACGGAAAAATGTCACAGCGTCAATAAAAACAGCTTTGCAAACGCTTCCATATTCAATGGATGTTCGTTTGTTTGGTTCTGAAGCCCGTGGCGATGCTCGCAACAATTCCGATATTGACTTATTAATTTTATTGGATTTAAATCAAGTGAGCCTTGCCGACGAAGAACAAATTTTTTCTGTGCTTTATCCTATTGAATTACAGCACGGGATAGCAATAAATCCCATTATTATGCCAAAACAAACATGGGGGACACGCAAAACACCACTATACGAAAACATTGAAAGAGAAGGCGTTGCATTATGACAAAAGAAGAACGGATTGATATTGTAACTTATAGATTAGGAAACGCCAAAACCACATTGGCGGAGGTTCAAAGCCATATTGAAAACGGATTTTATAACACTGCGGTAAATCGCATGTATTATGCGTGTTTCTATGCTGCCAGTGCGTTATTGATTGCTAACGAAATTCAAGTAAAATCACACGAGGGAGTTCGACAACAGTTAGGACTTCATTTTGTTTTGACTGGTAAAATTCCTCAAGAACAAGGGAAATTTTACAGTTTGTTGTATTCCAAACGCACAGCTGGCGACTACGAAGACTTTTTAACCCACGATAAGGAAACAGCCGATTTGCTTTATCCTCGTAGCGTGGAGTTCGTTTCGCAGATTACCGTTCTTATTGAAAAATGGCTCAATGAGAATAAAAAGTAAAAAGACCCGATGAGATCCCTCACTTCGTTCGGGAAGACGTTCGTAGCAAAGAGAAAAGGAGAGGGAAGAAGAAATTTTGCAAAGCAAAATTTCTTCTTCCCCCCACTTTCATTGTCCCTTAACCTCGTCATTCCGACCGTAGCGATAGCGAAGGGAGGAATCTGTTTGTAATAACCAAGTTACTTCTCCCTCTCCACTCCTTCATACGTAAAGAATTCGCCAGATTCTATCAAGGCGTTGATTTTGTCAATATCTGGACCGCCCTTAATCGAAAAGTCTTTTTTAGATACAGAATATAGTTCCTCAAAAGGCTCTCTATCTATGATTCTTGAATACAGCGTATCACGGAGTTTGTCTAAATTTGTTTCTGCATATTCTTCGTATAATTTTCCATATTCTTCCAACGAAATATCAGTAACAACCTCTCTGCCATCTAATGATTTTCCATATGTCGTTACCCAATAGCCATTGTTCAATTGCAGAAACTTATTTTCTAATCCCAGCGGTGTTATTGGTTGAACAAAATTTTTATTATTGTTTTCTATTCCCATAGCATACTGTGTGTAATCCTGTTTCATTTTCACAACCGAGTAGTAGCTATTAGGATCTCTCGACTCTGCTGGTTCATCGTTTTTGTTGCACGAAATCATTACAACACCAAAAACTGCAACTATCAATACTCGAAAAATGTTCCCTCTTTTCATAATCTTAATTTTTATAAATGATTTACTATAAATTTTTGAATTACTCTCGTCTTTCAACTCTCAACTAATTACGGTATTTATTGTATCGAAACACCAACCATTTCCCCGTTGACTACTACAAAATACACGCCTGTCTTTAGGTTTGCATTTGCAATTTTTTGTCCGGAAACGGTTACTACGAATGCAGGAGCTTCGCCGTCCACAATGATTTGACGGTTGGCAATCGTAACCGATGAAGTATTGGAAACCTCGGTGATTGCAGTAGCATCAGTTTCTCCGCTGTCACTTGAAGCGCCTTCTTTTGTGGTAAACTCACCATCGTATTCTTTAAGCACAATCTTGTTGTTGTCAAGGGCTTTGAAGTTGTAACCATACGATGTTCCTTCCGAAAGTCCTGTTACGGTAAACTGATATGCCAAAACATCCGATTTGAGTTCACCATCCGCAGCATCTGAAAAATCTATATTTGCCAACTGTCCTTGCGCATTGAACGTAAGCGAACAGACAGTTTCTCCATGATGTTTAATAGTAAGTGTGTAAGATTCAGCACCTTCGTTGATTGGCATTGTAAAAATTGCTTCTGCCCGTTCTGCCTCAACAATTACTTCGTCGTCTGCAACCACATAGTCATCTTCCGAAATTAATCCATCTGGAATTTGATATTTGGGTTTATCGGTCATATCAACAGAAATGCTGGCGTTTTCAAAATACAATGCCACAGCTTCTTCTGCAGATTCCGCCAAAATACAATCTACCATATATGGAAATATCATAAAACCCTCATTGTCGTATTTTATGAATTTGGTTTTATTCAACGGGAATGAAAAATGAGTGGCTACCACATCCCCACTTTGAACATTTTCGGCAAAAGTAATTGCTTCGGATGTTGCCAGTGGAGAAGTACGAAGATTTTCATCTGAATAATCTGCCAACATATACGAGATTTTTTCCATGTCGGCAAGGGCTTTCCCCGTAAACGAAACGTTTACGAAAGCAGACGAATACACATCGTCAAAAGTTACATTACTTTCTGTAGCCGACTGGTATTGATAGCTATCCAACCCTTCAAGTTGTTTTTCGTAGGCTACAACCATCGGATTTTCAACTTCAACTGTTTCGGAGAACAATATGTTCATGGTTGCATCGGAAATTGTAAATGGTTCTTCAGCATTGAAGCCTTCGTCGGAAGATTTTCCGTCATACGTAAACCCCAAAACCAATTCTGCAGCACTCAAGCCGCCTTCAACTTCTAAACCATGAGCACTATGAGTCACATTATCCAAAAATATGGTACCTTCCAAAACAAACGGTTCACCTTTCGTTACCGGAACTTCCATCCATGTTTTCGACAACAATGTAAACCAATCAGTTTCTTCACGGCTGTCGGCAATTGCCATGTATGCACTACCTGTGTTGTTTGCAACGCCCGTGATTCTTACAAGGAACCCTTGTCCCACCTGCGAAGTCCAATCCCGACTTCCAGTTGTTGCTTCCACTGCGTCAATCAAAACGCTTCTGCAGCTCGCCTGCCACTGAACAGACGTCCACGCATCATCATACATTCCATACGGATTGTATTTAATCTGAATTTCTTTTGCTTCAGCATTGAATTGCCAAGGATTTTGCGAAAAAGTGGCAATTCCCACCAGCGACATTACCACAAATAAAAATACTTTTTTCATAATAATGAGTTTTTATAAATTACTACTATACAATTATTTACTAAATCCGTTAATTCACAAAGATACATTTTTCTCCTTTGTTTTGCTTATATAGTCCAAAAAATATTAAAAGACTGCACAACTACCAAAAATTTTTATCTCAATATTTCACCCTCTCCACTCCTTCATGCGTAAAGAACTCGCCAGATTCTATTTCTTTATAAAGGTTTTCTTATAAACGACCTCATTGTTCTTAATAGTGATTATATAAACCCCATTAGAATAGTGCAAAACGTTGATAGGCGTTTCTTTATCTGTACTTGTTATTTCTTCGATTTTATTTCCAGAAAAATCGTTTATTGTAATTATTAAACCTTTATTACCTATTTCATTATTAAATCTCACTGTAATCTCGTCTTTTGTAGGATTAGGGAATAATACAACTGGGATTATATCTTTCTCTATGTCATTAATGATTTCCTCTGTGTTTTCATCACTAAATGATTTTAACACCACCATTTCATTTACAAATAAATCCGATGACTCGTTTTGAATTTCTCTATTATTTTCACAAGACACAAAAGGTCCTGCTTTTGCCTGAACGACACCTGTTGAAGTTGGCTTTATACTTGTTTCTGTATTGAACACGATTTCATCTCCAGCCCGTAATTCTACATCGGAATTGCCTTGCACCGTAAAATCGGACAGAACAAGTTTTTCTAAGGCAGTACGATTATACGTAGTGTTATTGATGGTTTTATTTGATACATATACAATAGGTGCATTATCGTCATAAACTATATATTTAAACCAGACATCTCCACTTGGTATATACGTCTGACTTCCATTCCCTGTAACAATCTTATATTTCCATGTTTTTAGATCTGCAGATGTATGTGTGACATTCGTAATGCTGTAATAATTATTCCCCTGATTAGGACTTGCGGCAGAAAAGCCATTTGTGGAAACTTGTACTATAGGATTTTCTGTATAAGGAAATGTTATCGTTTTTGTGACTTCATATCTTTGAACAGAATACGTACTTGATGCCAATCCCGTGCATCTGCCGTTAGCTAAAGACCATTGATAAATAGATGTTGCTTGTCCAACAATTCCAGTCTCTTGATATTCATAAAATAAGCCCAATGCCATTAATAGAGCCTTATATGCATTTATTCTTCCATAACCAACTTCTTGATTCCAAAATCCGTATGTTGAATTACAATATTTATAGTTTGGCAGTTTGTCACAACTTTTACAAAGAATAGCACGCGCTTCTGTCGCGGTCAGACAAGGATTCACTGATAAAATCAACGCCATGACTCCTGCCGCATGAGGGCACGCCGCCGAAGTACCATAAAAATTAGAGTCGTATCCATTACCTATACTTGGAAATGTTGTGGTGTAGATATCAACACCGGGAGCAACTATATCAATATCATTTCCATAATTGGAAAAATCACAACGATAGTCACTGCGTGACGATGCGCCAACAGCTATTGTATTCGACAGATTCGCAGGGAAATAAACAGACGATTCATTATGATTACCTGTACTAACAGTTACAATACTCCCCAATCCATTACGACCATATGTAACGGCATTATTTATCGCAGACGTAATATTGGAAATAGAATAATTATTTCCCCATGAAAAGGAAATTACGTCTGCTCCGTTTTGCCATGCCCAATTAAATCCATCTGCAATCCATGTACTTTCCCAATATGAAAACCCTGCATTTCGAATTGTGCGAACAGATAATAGTTTGCATTCAGGGGCAACGCCTGCAATACCAATATTGTTATTTCTACTTGCTCCAATAATTCCAGCACATTGAGTTCCGTGAACGTCATCTGGAATACAGTCGCCATCATCAGTTGCATCATAACATTGATAAACATCCAAATCTGGATGGTTTAAGGCAATCCCCTCGTCTATTATCGCAATTTTTATATTTTCCGACCCATTGGTAATTGTCCATGCTTGACACATACTAATGTCCGCACCAATCGTCCCACCATTCTGCCCGTAATTAGATAAATTCCATTGCTGTAAGAAATAAGCATCATTCGCACATTGTTTTGCTCCAAAACCACAAAATGATGGCTCTGAAAAATCAAACAAGCCAGTCTCATAAAAATAATTTGCCATTTCCAACGTATTTCCTTTCGATTTTTTGTCTACGCATAAGACATAAATATTTGGATCTAATGCGTTTTGTTCTAAGATTTGAGTGTTTGTTTCTTTTGCAACCTTCTCTAATTCCAATACGTCGCCTAAAGACAACAATTTCACCACAAATTTATTTGTTATCCCCACTTCCGCATTCTCCGTTCCGTGTTTATAAAAACAATTGGCGATTTCAATTTCTTTTGATTTATTCAATAATTCCAGTATTTCATTTGTTTGCAGAGTTAGGTTATCATTTTTGGCAATGACAAAACCACTTTTACTTTCAAACTCTATAAGAAAATCAGGATATATTTCATGTAACAGTTCGGAAAGTTGTTGATTTTCTGTTAGTCCCTGTACGAATTTTATATAAAATCGTTCATTACTTGGGTTTAAAAGCACTTTTTCTCCTTCATAGAAATAATATGTTTCTTGTGCAAAAGAGATAGTGTTTATTAACAAAAAAATAAAGAAGACTTGTTTTTTCATAATACTAAAATTTTACACCAACACCAAATTTTACTTCATGATGATAAATACAAAGTTCTTGATTAGGACGATACTCTTGCATCATAAAAGGTCCTAGAAGGACGGATCCTTTTAAATTGGGACGATAATAATCATAAGAAAGAAATAAAAGATAACGGGAAAGCATATATTCTATTTTAGCCCCCAAGCTATATACTTTTGCTCGTTCTTTTAACACAATAGGAAGGTCGTCAACATACCATCCAACCCCGATTTGTCCACAAGGATATAACGATAGTCCATTGCATATTTTTATTTGGTAGTCAATATTAAATGTAACAGAGTTTGTGATGATTTTTGGATAGTATTGATACCTTGAATTCTCTTTTTCAACGTGCAATGTATGGTTGTATAGCGAATGTTGGTATAACAATCCTACCTGAAGTCCCTTCCAAATGTTTCTTGAATAACAAATATCTATAGATGGGCTGAATTTTTCCACATCGGAAATAATCGACCCGAATGCCATTCTAACACTATTTTTCAACGTATCCTGTGCGTAAGATGATGTACACAAAAACAATACACTAATAATAACAACTATCTTTTTCATTGATTTATTCGCATTTTAATTCCTCAATCTGTTTTTGCAAATCTATAATATACAATGTCAATTCTTCAATTTTTTGAAGGAGAAGATTATCCATTTCGCCAACTTTATAACCATTTTCTTTGAATTCCTTTGCAGATGGCACATCAGGCAAATGTTTGTTTTCGGTAACGAATGCTTCCACCTCTGAAAGTGGTTTTAGGTTATAGTTTGGTTCAAATACAAAGTCTGAGGAAGGTACATCTGCCATAACTTTGAGTTCTTCACAAAGAATACCACTATTT
>Ga0310697_10000065_pt1 | contig 144655 bp, 105 predicted proteins | sample 172DNAGHGlowgp2_FD_203883 | JGI IMG/M metagenome (GOLD analysis project Ga0310697, IMG submission 203883) | Sheep rumen microbial communities from Palmerston North, Manawatu-Wanganui, New Zealand - 1728 DNA GHGlow gp2 (v2) (version 2) | ecosystem: Host-associated > Mammals > Digestive system...
GGTCTGAGACCGAACCCACAAGTTATTGACAAACTTTTCAAAGAACTGGTTTTATTTACATCCAGAGCCGCTTAGGACTGGGAACAAATTAACGAACTATTGTATTGAATAAACAACTTATAAAAGGTAACAGAACTCTACGTCCCCGTCATGGAAATCCCCCGACCGCAAAAGCAATTTATATCCTGAAGCCGACACCGAGTTGCAGGCCGATGGCCGCAGCGCTGAAGGTGGCTTCGGCAAGGCCGTACCAGCGTTTCCGGCCGAAATGTACTCCAATAGGGGTAAGGCATGGTATAGGCAGTCGGCCGCTGAAAGAGTACCCCAGCCCTGCCGATGAATATAGCTTTACCGTTTCCCGCTCGAACCAATTGTATCTGAGCGCTGCGGCCACGTATACTCCGCGGTGATTATATTCGAGTTTCTTCCACTCCGGGGTACCGCTTGTGTCCGGCGTGACATCTTCGAACTGAGGATACTGCGTACGCGTGTAGAACCATCCGTGGACGCCCGCATACGCCGACAGCTCCCAGCGGTTGCCGACATAATACGTCAGGCCTAAGTTGATGTTCAGGGGAGGCTGTATGGACTGAAGCACTTGGCCTGCGTTCCTGGCCTGCGTAGTTAATGAGTTAGGCTCACGTCCTGGCGGATTTATCAAATCCAGCATGTATGGATATCCCGTGGACAGCTCTACCGCAAAGCGGTGCTCAGTATAAAACTTCTGGTTTTGCGCCGATGCCTCCACAACGATAAATACCGCAAGGCAGGCCAGGAATACTTTTTTCATGTGGCAATTATTGAGTTATTTGGAAACCATATATCATAGAACGGTTATGATTATAATCATACGTATCATTCCCATTTTGTACAACCCAGCTCCCGGTTAGTGTATACCATCCATCATTCACAGGAATATACGCCCACTGGCTTGCCCAACCCCAATTAATCTTTATCTCACTTAAATAAGGATTCGAATACGTTATCAACGAGTATCCTGGATGGTTATGCTCTGGATCATCAAATATCGGAATTAATACCCCAGGATCAGATGACGGAAACTCATCTTGAACCCAGTAATAATGGTTGGTATATTCTGTGACCATGCATTTGTAGCCGTCAAGAGCGAAGCAGTGGATATCAAAATCTATGGGAATTAATAGATTGGATGCTGTAACAATGACAGGAATATTGTTCAGCAGACTCTCTTTTGCTATATTTTCATTATAGTCCCCGCTACTGCATGAAAAACCAAGAGGTTCAAATACATTTGTTTTGAGTCTGACAGGAAACGTCCACGAGTATTCGTTGTTGTAATTCATGCCAGTCAATGATCCAACGTATCCTATCATTATAGCTTCGGCCCCATCATAGGAAAGTGAAGAATGATATAATGAATCCATTTGATTCCAAACAGTTGCCGAAGGCGTGTCGAACGAGCTAGAATAATTATTTATGTCACCATAGCAATAACCGTTACTGACCATATATTCTGGGTGCCCCAACTTTTTGTGTAAATAGTACAGGGTACCTGCTCCCGCTATGGCAATACATCCGGCTGGAGCACGCAATCCGGAATTATCAGATTTTAAAGGGCAGTATTGATTATATGGCTCCTCTTGATCCCAATGAGGATTCATGTGCAATACGGAGTCTTGTGGAATAGTTCTTTGGGTAACATAATATTCCCAGTGCCCGCCTTCATCGCCTGGTTTGGTAACTGGTACACGAAAACGTATAGTGTCTTTTGTCCAGTATGCCCTATTGTACATTATTTCTTCTTCAGAGAAAGCCAGGTCCTTGTCTTTTGAGCTTCTGACCTTTTCTATGTCTCCGGCCATACAACTCAGCCAAAACTCAATATTCGGATTATCCGAGGGGGAGAAAACGCCTGTCGAACTCTCAGCTAAAACAGGAGGAGTACGCATATCTGACGAAAATATTTTCCATCCATTATTACCCTCGTAATTCACGATATAAAATACCGTATCTTCCTTTTCCCCAAGGAACGGAGAAATATAATAAGGACAACTTGATTTTACTTCGGCAGCCAAGTCAGAAAGTATGGACTCGACATTATCTAAAGTTACGAAATTATTGATATTGCACATTTGCTGACTTTCAATTCCTTTTTTTTCAATAATGGAATGAACTGGTACCGGCTCAACGGTGCAGGCGACTACAGCTACAAAGGCGAAGAATATGATTGACAGTTTCTTCATGGGTTTCACAAATTTAGTGTTTATTTTTGATTACACTTCTAATAGATGTCAAACTCGCCTTCAAACATGAGGCCGCTTTCCGTGACTATTGTAAGGATATAATGTCCTGTGTTACCGCTGATTGGGATAAGAATGATGCCGTCGTCTGTATCGAAACCGGTTGTAACATAATCTCCGGCAGTTGAAACGATACAGACCGAAACTGTTCCGTATGAACTGGTGCTGCCAAGAGAAACACAGGAGCCTTCCCAATATGCGTAGAATGGGTTAAACACGGGCATTCTGGGGCCGTTATTCAAACCATCTGGACGATAAATAATATCGATAGGCGTCCCATCGTCCGTCTTAGCAATAATGCTTGAAGACACCATAAAGATTGCCAAACATGCGGCGATTGTTGAAATGATTGTTTTTGTTTTCATAGCGTTCGATTTTTAAGTGTTAGCTTTTGCAAAGTTAGATGGTTAGGACTAGAACATGAAGAAAACACGGTTACAATTTATAATGCCAACCCATTGATTATCAGGATATATTAATTTAAGGCGGTTACAATTTACAATCTCGTTTGGAAATAATGGGATCTTTGAGTACTTTTGAGAAAAACAAAGTTGATGAATCATTGTCGTTTTTCTCTTCGGGCACTTGCTGCGTCAATACTGATCTGTTCTTGCTCGCAGGAAATGAAAAAAATGGATCTGGCAGAAGCCCTCATGAATCAGCGGCCTGATAGCTCGTACTATTTACTCTCCGAAATTAACCCGAGCAATCTGAAGTGGAATAAAGAACAGGCCAGATACGCACTTCTGTTAAGCCAAGCCTATGACAAAAATTACATCGATAAAACTGACGATTCACTGATTGTTTCTGCCGTCCGTTATTATTCAAGCCATGGATTGCTAGAAGACAAGATGAAAGCATGGTATTACAAAGGACGAGTGAACATGAATGCGGGAGACATACCTGCCGCTATAATCGCATTCGAAAAAGCAGAAAACGCGGCCACAAGTATTGGGGACAATCATTATCTAGGATTGATATATCGAAATAAAGCCGGAGCTTTCAGTTCAACCCACAATATCTCCGAAGCTCAAAGATACTATCGCTATTCAGAAAAAGCCTTTTTGGATGCTGGAGAGGATAATTTTGCCATTTATTCCAGCGTTGCTACAGCTATAGCGATGATGAATGGCAAAGAATATGACAATGCAAGAAATCTATTGGACTCAATACTCACCGTTACAGACATCCCGGATTTGGTTTTCAAGTGCAAACTATGTTATGCGCAATCGCTGGTCGAGAGACTCGAATCGTTACCTGAAGCGATAGCCATTTACGACAGCGTACCTCATGAACAGTATTGGATCTTGGATTATGGCTATTATGCCTTGGCTTTGTATTACTCCGGTCATAAACATTTGGCTGAAGAAATGTTTAGAAAAGGCGAAAGCCTTGCGGCAAATAATCCGGAAAAAGCGGCGCTTGGATCGATGATCGCCATTATGGAGAACAATGAAGGGTTAAGCAAATCGGCATACACCAGACTAAAAGAAGCAACTGTCGTTCAAGATTCTGTCAAACGCAAACAATTCCAACACTCTTTGAGCATTGCACAGCGTGATTATTACAGGCACGAGACTGCTAACCTCAATGAAATCGCTCATCATCAGAAGGTTATGATGGTTTGTGGTATAATTGCCTTCACTCTCTTGCTTATTGTCATTATCCTCGCTTCGACTATTCTTCAGAGGAAGAAAGCAGAAGAAATGAGGGAACTTATGGCAAAGACTACACTTCTTGTTCAGGCCGATAGGAAATCAACCGGGAATCTTGTCGGCAATCTTTTCCTTGAGCGACTGTCAAGACTTTCGAGTCTTTCAGGATCTTATTATTCATCTGTTGATGTGAGCGACAGAAAAAAGTATATGGAACAATTCACCGAGCAATTGAAACTGTTGAGGAACAATCCGGACCTGTTTCAGAATCTGGAAAAAGAACTTGACAAGTACTGCTCAAACATTATGTCGAAGTTGAAAGAGCAAGTTCCTAAAATGAAAAAGGAACATCGAAAAATATGTGCCTTATATTTTGCCGGTTTCAACGACGCAATGGTTCAAGTCGTAATGAGAAGCGTGTCGATTGGAAGTCTGAAAACCATGCGATCCCGGCTCAGGTCAGAAATAAAAGACGCAAAAGCGCAGGACGAAAAAGAATTCTTAGACATGCTCGCAGGGGAAAAGTAAAACCATTATCTTAATAATTATTCATGAAACACTTCACACATATATTGCTGGCAATGGCTTTGGCATTGCCGATGCTGGCCGGATGCGGGAACAAGGGCCAAATAGAGCCGGAAGATTACTGGGGGCTGGATGTGGAGCAGGGATACCGGCTGTTCATCGGCATGGGTAAATGGGACGAGAACACCCGCTATCCCGAGCCTTACCTTCTTGTGCAGGACAGGCTTGGGAATATTCTGTGCGGTGCGCCGGGTCTACCCATGACGGACCACGGCGTTGTCATAGCATATCCGTCCTACGCCCTGTTTTATTATTACTACGACATCCCCGAATCCTGGAAAGGCCGCACAGTGACCGTGTTAATCAATTACGGAACAACTGCCACTAACATTGATACCTTCGAAGCGTCGCTGGGAAATGACCACAACCTCTGGTTCGACATTGACGGAACTACCGTAAAGCCAATCCCCGCCCGCAGAAGCAAGGACAATCCGTAGGCCGCAAACGTAACCACCTCAAAACCAGCCACTTCCCGGATTCATGTCTGCGCAAATAGAGCAGACATGAAACCAGGAAGTAGTTAATTATCAAGACCTTGCGTTCGGGCCGAAAAGGCTACTTCTCCCGGAGGGAGAGGGCGAAGCCGCCGGAGCGGGCCATGCGGACGGTGATGGAGTCGGCGCTGGTGACGGTGCTGCGGGTGATGGTGTAGGCCTGGGGATTGGTCTCGTAGTCGGCGTCGGGGGCGTCGGCGTAGAGAACGGCTTCGTACTGGAGGCCGGGGGTGAGGAAGGACAGCGAGACGGTGACTTCGCGGGCGTTTTCATCCGTGATGCCGCCTACATACCACACATCGTGGGGACGGGCCTTGGCAAGGTCAGAGGCAGTAGCACCTTCCGGCAGTGCGTACACGAAGCGTGCGGCGCCGGTGATCATGTCCTTGCGGGCGTCGGGCAGGGTGGCGGTGCTTTCTGCCGCAGCGTTCAGGGACGACAGCTTGGGATGGCGTGCGGTGACGATATAGGCACCGGGCTCGGCCTCAAGATAGATGCTCTTGTCCCAGTCCACGGCTACATCCTTGATGAACTGGAAGGCATCCATGAAGCGGGCGTAGTTCTCCGGAAGGTCTGCAGCCATCTGCAGGGGGCTGTAGAAGGTTACGTAAAGGCCAAGGTGATTGCCGATAGTATGGCGCATCTTTCCGTGCTGGCCGGGAGCGGTGACGGACATATCCTGCTCGAAGATGCCGGGCGTGTAGTCCATTGGGCCTCCCTGAAGACGGGTGAAAGGTAGCACGGTAGTATGGCCGGGGTTGATGAGGCCGCGATATTCGCCGCCCATTGCGCTCTCGTTGCCGATCATGTTGGGCCAGGTGCGGCAAAGGCCGGTAGGACGCACTGCCTCGTGAGCGTTCACCATGATATGGTGCTTGGCGGCCTCGACGATGGCATAGTGGTAGTGATTGATGAGCGCCTGGCTGTAGTGATGCTCGCCGTAAGGGATGATATTTCCCACATAACCGCTCTTTACGGAATTGTATCCGTACTGGTTCATCAGGGTGTAGGCTTTCTCCATCCAGCGCTCGTAATTAACTGTGGACGAAGAGCTTTCGTGGTGCATCATAAGGCGGATGCCCTTCTTGTGCGCATAGGCGTTAAGTGCAGGCAGGTCGAAGTCAGGATAAGGGGTGATAAAGTCGAAGACGAAGTCCTTCTGATGGCCGAACCAGTCTTCCCAGCCTTCGTTCCAGCCTTCGATAAGGAGGGCGTCGAAGCCGTTCTCGGCTGCAAAGTCTATGTACCTGCGTACGTTGTCGTTATTGGCGCCATGCAGCCCGTGAGGCTTGGCCGATGCATAGTCGGTTACGCCAAGCTGCACCGAAGGGAAGTCGAAAGTGTACGACCACTGGTTTCTTCCGGTAATCAACTCCCACCATACGCCCATGTACTTCACAGGATGGATCCAGCTGACATCGTCCAGGGCGCAGGGCTCGTTAAGGTTCAGAATAAGGCGGGATGCAAGCACGTCTGTGGCCGATTCACACACCATTACGGTGCGCCATGGGCTGTGGCAAGGGGCCTGGAGACGGCCTTTCACACCCTCTGCATCGGGGGTAAGCCAGGTACGGAAAACGAACTTGGAGTCATCCAGAATCAGATTAGTGGTAGGATAGTCCAGAACTTCTGCCTCGTGGATATTGATGTACAAGCCTTCGGCGGTTTTCATCTGAAGGGCTGTTTGTACGCCAGTGTCAGAGAAGCCGCTCTGCGAGGCATTGTCCAAACGCATACCGCGTGATATGCCACCGATTTCGGACAGTTTCGACTCCGTGTAGTTGTACTCCTGGGTATCGTAGTCGCCGCTGATCCACCAGGCGGTGTGGTCCCCCGCCATGGCAAATTCAGTGAGTTCTTCCTGGACCTTGAAGTAGGTCAGGGCGTTTTCCATGGGGAATTCATAGCGGAAGCCGAGGCCGTCGTTGTACAGGCGGAAACGCAGCTGCATAACGGCACCCTTTCCGGAAGTGTTGCCAAGGTCGCCGGTGTATTCGGGATCAGTCACGTTCACGTTTTTCTGTGCCTGACGTACCTCTTCGGGCTTTTGCTCCAAAGTAACCAGCACCTCGTTATAGTGGTTGCGGATGGATGCTTCTTCGCCCCATACCGGCTCCCATGTTTCGTCGAAGGAGTTGAAGGCAGTACCGACGAGGGAGAAGCCGCCTTCCAGGTTTTCCTTGCCGCCAAGAAGCTTGTATCCCAGACGGGAAGGCTTCACGACTGCCAGCGTACCCTTGTCCAGGCTGTAGGTGGGAACGCCGTCAATGACAGCGAAACGCAGGGTAAGGCCGCCGTCGGGGCTGTTGAGGCTCACTGCATCGGCGGGCATCGAAGGCGCTGCATCATGGCCACAGGCGCAAATTACGCCAGCAGAAATGAGGGCGAATAAAAGATTTTTCATGGTTATCGACGTTTAGATATTATCAAAAGTCCCAGAATGGTGAAAATGGCGTTCATCAGCAGCAGCTCGTAGCTGAAGTGATAGCCGCCGAACCACTGGACCGAATGTGTGTCAAGTATGAAGCAAAGCACGGGGGCGATTATGGCCACGACGGGAACCCAGCGGTCCCTGACTTTTGTCCGGAAGCAAAGGCCGAAGGCGAAGAGTCCCAATATCGGCCCGTAAGTATAGCTCGCAAGCCTGTAAACGGCATCGATGACGCTGGTGGAATTGAGCAGGCCGAAAACCACAATGCACACGGCCATAAGCACCGCCATACCGCTGTGCACCAGCGTGCGCTTCCCCTCTTTCCCGCCGAGGATGTCTATGGTGAAGGAAGTGGTCAGCGCCGTAAGGGCCGATCCTCCGGCTGGGAAACCCGCCATCACAAGGCCGACGACGAACAGTATTCCGGCGATTTTAGGCATTCCGGACGACCAGGTGACCGTAGGGAAAAGTTCGTCCCCTTTGGCGACGGAAATGCCGTGCAGACCAGCCCACTGGTACATGTAGGCGCCCAGTATGAGGAAAAGGGCTATGGTAACAAATTGCAGCAGGGTGGATACAATCAGGTTTTTCTGCGAGTCCCTGACGTTTTTGCAGGCAAGCGTGCGTTGCATCATGTCCTGGTCCAGGCCTGTCGTTGCAACAACAGTGAATAGCCCGCCAAGAAACTGCTTCCAGAAGTACTGCGGGTGGTTGATGTCGTCGAAATAGAAGACCCTCATGTACGATGTGTCGGGCTTTCCTACTTCGCGGGCTATGAGTACCATACAAAGGCCCACCGCCAGAAGCATGCATAGGGTTTTAATGATGTCAACGCTGATTACCGCCTTTACGCCGCCACGGACGGTGTACAGCCAAACCAGCAGCACCGAAACCAGCACCGTAATCCAGAAAGGCACGCCCAAAGGGCCGAAAAGCAGCAGCTGCAGCGTAGCGCATACAAGGTACAGCCGGGCCGAAGCCCCCAGTATCTTGGAGATGAAGAAAAACCAGGCTCCGGTGCGATGGGAACTTATGCCGAAGCGCTTGTCCAGATATTCATAGACCGAAACTACATTCAGCCTGAAATAAAGTGGAGTAAGGACGAAGGCGATGACCAGATAGCCAAGGATGAAGCCCATGGCCATCTGCAGGTAGCCGAAGCCCGATACGCCCACCATGCCGGGAACCGACACGAAAGTGACGCCCGACATGCAGGAGCCTATCATTGCGATGGCCACCTTCCACCACGCGGTGGAACGGGTTCCGTAGAAGTCCTTATTTTTCATCGGCCTTGTTAAGTTGTTCCTTGAAAGCGCGGCCTACCGGCAGGGTTTCGGCCACGCCCATAAGCGTGACGCCCGTGCCGTTATGGCTAACTATGCGCCACTGCGGTACTATGAAAGAGCGGTGGATGCGCACGAATTTTCCTTCCGGAAGCATATCCATTATGCTTTTCAGGGTGGTCTGGGATACCACGTCGTCGTGGTTCTCTACGTGGATGCAGACGTAGTTGTTGCGCCCTTCCACGTAAAGGATGGCCGAAATGGGCACATGCACCTTCTTGTAGTCCGATTTTACCACTATATCGTCCCCGCTTACAGAGGCCACGGCCTGGCGCCTGGTTTCCACGGCGGCTTTCGCCTTTTCGGCCTCCCGGGCCTTTGCGCGCTCCATGCTTAGCTCATTGATGCGGGTGGAAAGTATTCCCACGGTGAGACTGTAGGATATGTCGGCAAGGAGCAGAACCCACATTGCACGAACGTGGGGCTGTATTTTGCCAAGATCGTCGGCGGAGCGGGGAAATTCCACCGGGGACAGGGACATCAGGAATGTCACCGCAGCCACCAAAAACAGAGTGCCGATAACCGTTGCAAGGCCCTTCCAACCCTGCATGGCGGCGGGGGCCAGTATTTTCCGGCACAGAAACCATACGGCATACAGCCAGACCACGTACAGAAGCACGTGGCCGGGATGCCACAGCAGCCATTCGGCCGTGGGGAAAAGGAACATCATCCCCGGCATCACGGCGATGCAGAAGATGATGTCCAGTATGGTCTCTGTTTTCACGGGACAGAACTAAAATTCGTAGCCTACGAACTCGATGTCGCGGGCGGCGCGCTCCTTGAGGGCAGGGTTCTGGAAGGCCCTTTCAAGGTTTTCCTTTACGCCGGCGGCATTGCCCTGGCGGGCTGCGATGATGGCCTTGAGGTACTGGACCTTGGGATCTTTGCAGCGGGCCCCGGAAGCGGCTTTTTCAAGCTGGTCGGTAAGGATGTATGCCAGGACGGTGTTGTGGCAGCAGCCCCTGACGTCCTTGAGGGCCTGGGCGGCTTCTTCATAGCGGCCGGTGAGAATGAGGACGATGCCGAGGTTCTTCTGTGCATCGGCGGTGCCGGCGCGGCGGAAGAGTTCTTCGGCGCCGGTGTAATTGCCCTTGCGGAGTGCCACGACACCCTTTGCGTTGATTACATCTGCGTCGGTAGCGTCAAGCTCGGCCAGGCCGGCTTCGGCTTTTTCAGTCTTGCCTTCGTCCAGATAGAGGGCGGCAAGGTTATAGCGGGCGCGATTGCTGTCGAAACGTTCGATGGCTTTCTTGTAGGTGCTCTCCTTCTGGGCGGGATCTTCCACCAGGGAGGCTACGCGCAGGAGGGCTTCTTCGTCCAGGAGGCCGGCGTTGTTGTCCAGCAGGTAAAGGAGCTCGTCGGCGGTGTAGTTTTTATATTCCACGTTTGCGATGAGGCGTGCGCGGCGGAGTTCGGGGAGAACCTCACCTTTGAGAGCGGTGTACACCTGGGACATGTTCTTGATTTCGTTCTCGCGGACTGCGGGATCAGAGTACATGGACAGGACGCGGAGGATGAGTTCCTTGTCTTCGATGTCGCTTTCCCCGACAAGCTGCTGGAAGCCTTCCCAGTCTTCGCCGACGCTGCGGACGGTGGGATCGGTGGCTTCGTGGCCCTTGGTCACATTGTTCCAGGCCTTGACGGCACTTTCGGAACGGTTGCCGGAGAGCTTGTTGTTAAGGTCCACGGAGCCTTCGGGGGATGCGTAGGCCACGATTTCGGTGCTGGTGACTTTGGCCCTTTCGTCGGCCGAAATGGCGTCCAGAGCGGCGACGAAATCCTTCACGGAGTTACCCTTAAGCTCGGAGCCGCGGACGTCGGAGCTGTTAACCAGGTACTTGATCTGACCTTCGGTGGTGCTGGAAATAACGTCCTGATAGTTGTCGGCTTTGTAAGTAACGAAGCCGTTGCCTTTTACCAGCATGTAGGTGGTGTTGGCGCCGTCGGCCACTTTCTTGGAGGGAAGGGCGACTTCCTTGGAGGCGGCGAGAACCTTGCCGCGAAGCTCCAGATAACATTTTTCCATGCCTTCAACATAGTCGAAGTGGAGCTTTTCGGTTACTGTCTGGCCGTCGGAGGAGACTACTTTGTAGTTATCCCTGACTTTTTCGCCCTGGTATCTGAAGGGAGCCATGGAGGCCTCGCCGCCTTCGTAGACGATGACGGGGGTGACTTCCAGGATTACTTTGGAGTTGAAATAGTCCTTGGGATAGGTCACTGAAACAGTTGCGTCGATGGTGCCGTTAACAACCTCCAGCACGCCAGGCTGGCAGGTGACCTTAACGTTTTCGGCCATTTTGGCCATTTTTTCGGGAGATGCACAGGCAATGGCCGAAAGGGCCAGTGCGGCTGCTGCAAAAATCTTGAAAGCTTTCATTGTATGTGTTTTATAAATTTTGCTTTTATGCCAGTAGACAAATATACGGATTTTATTGAAATAAATTGCTAAATTTGCAGAGACTATGGACCTGCAAGCATTAAAAAACAAATACGATATAATCGGCAACGATTCCGCGCTTAACAACGCCCTAGAAACGGCCGTCAAGTTTGCCCCTACGGGCCTGAGCGTGCTCATTCAGGGGGAAAGCGGCGTAGGCAAGGAAAGTTTCGCCCGAATCATTCACTCCTTCAGCGCACGCAGGCAGGGAGCCTTCTTCGTGGTCAACTGCGGCGCACTGCCCAAGGAACTGGTGAATTCGGAGCTTTTCGGCCATGTGAAGGGCTCTTTCACCGGCGCCACGGACAACCGCAAGGGCTATTTCGAAGAGGCCGACGGCGGCACCCTTTTCCTGGACGAGATTGCGGAACTTCCGCTGGAGTCCCAGGCGCTGCTGCTGCGCGTGCTGCAGAGCGGGGAATACAGGAAAGTCGGCTCAAATAAGGTGGAGCACACGGATGTACGCATCGTCGCGGCTACCAACGTCCATCTTTACGAGGCAGTCAAGCGCGGAAAGTTCCGCGAGGACCTTTATTTCCGCCTTTCGGCCGCACAGATTCGCATACCTCCGCTAAGGAACAGGAAGTCAGATATTTATCTGCTTTTCCGCAAGTTTACTTCTGACTTTTCTGAGGTGAACGGAATGTGCAAGATTTCCCTTAAGCCGGATGCAATACGCCTTCTGGAGCAGTATCGATGGCCGGGCAATATCCGTCAGCTGCAGGGATTTACGCAAAGCCTTACCGCAATGCTTTCGGTGAAAGTTACGCCTACGATGCAAAGGATAGAGCTTTCGGCCCAGGACCTGGCGCCTTTCATGCCGCGCGAGGAAGGCGAACCCATCCCCGTGCTGTACGAGGGGCCGTCGCAGCAGCAGACATCTTCCTTTGCCGCCGAAGAGAGGCAGGCCATTTTCAAGGCTATTTTCGACCTTAAACAGGAGGTGGACAGCCTAAAGGCAAGGATGGACCGCCAGGCGCTTCCCGCACCGCCTGTGCAAGAAGATTTCCAGGAGGCCGAATGGCAGGGGCAGGATGATTTCGGCGCCGGAAGGCCAATCGTGCACGTGGAAACTCCGTCGGCTCCGGAGGCGCATACCCTGTCGGTCCGGAAAACGGAGGAAGAACTTATCCGTCAGGCACTTGACAAGTATCACGGAAACCGAAAGAAAGCCGCAGAAGAGCTTGGCATGAGCGAGCGCTCCCTGTACCGCAAACTCCCCGAAGAATACCGCAAGAAATGAAACGCATAATAATAGCAGCGCTCCTTGGCCTTATGGCCGTTTCCTGTGGAATCTATTCTTTTACAGGCACTTCCATACAGCCTGACGTAAAGACCATCACTATTCCTTACGTGGAGTACAAGGCCCTTCGCGTAAATCCGTCGCTGTCCAACCTCGTGACCGAGGCCCTTCAGGACAAGTTCCGCAAACTCACCAGCCTGGAGCAGGTGGACGTGGACGGAGACCTTGAGCTGGTATGCGAAATTACCGGATACGACGTAAAGGCAACGGCCATCACGGCCGACGAACAGGCTGCGCAGAACCGCCTTACGGTAACTGTAAAGGTAGATTTTGCCAACAAGAAATACCCGGAGGACGACGTTTCCAAGACCTTTTCGGCATACGAAGACTTCGACGCAACCCAGTCCCTGGACGCAGTGGAAGGCACTTTGTGCGACACCATCGTGGAAAAGCTTGTCGAAGATATTTTTAACGCAACGGTAGCGCAATGGTAGGCACGGCATCACATATCGACATCCATACCCTTACCCTGGACGAACTTGCAGGCGTTGTGAACCTGTATCCCTGGTACAGCGCAGCCCGGGTGGAACTTTGCCGGAGAATGTCGCAGATGGGCGGCGACAGCTGGGGGGAAGCGCAGTTCGCGGCCGAAGCCCTTTTCGTCCCGGACCGCACAATACTCTCGGACATGCTCCGCAGTTCCGCCACGTCCGATTACTCGGACAAGGAAGTGGCTAAGCTTCTGGCATCGTACATGGAGCAGTCGGCCGCGGATGAGGAGCGCCAAGTACGCGTTGTGGGAGGAGATTACTTCTCACAGTCGCAGTACGACAAAGTCCGCCAGGGGGACGACAACATATTCTCCCGCTTTGCCGGTAAAAAGCCTGCCGAAGTGACCTCTCAGGACGAAAGCCTTTCCGAGATTGCCAACCAGTTCGCGACCGAGACTCTGGCCCGTATTTTCGCCGAACAGGGCCGTCCGGAGGAGGCAAGACTCATTTATTCCCGTCTGATTTTGGATTTTCCGGAAAAAAGTGCTTACTTTGCATCCCTTATTGACAAATTGAATTAAAAATAAAAGAATAATATAATGAACGCAGCATTTACAATCCTGGTCGTCCTCATCATTATTGCGGCCATTCTCCTGATTGCTGTCGTCCTCCTTCAGAACGGCAAGGACGGCGGCCTGGCAACCAACTTCACTTCTGCAAACCAGACCCTCGGCGTACGCCAGACGGCAACCATCCTGGAAAAAGCCACCTGGTGGCTGGTCAGTTTCATCCTCGTTTGCTCCATCGTTACGGTATTCGTAGCCCGCGGCAACACCCAGAAAGGCGCCAACGATGCAGTCAGCACCGAAATCCTGAACCAGACCGAGTCCGCAGCAGACGAAATCCCCGCCTTCCCCATCTCCCAGGAGAACCCCGAAGAGCAGCCCGCAGAGTAATTCCCCTTCCGGAGGACCTCCCCCGGCAGTCTTGGCGGGAGGACATCCCCTGACAGTTCCAAAGAGTATCCAACCGGATTCAGGGATTATCCCAAATAGTTTACCGGTCCCACCACGGGGCCGGGTTTTTTGTTGCAAAGATTCGCGGTCGCCCTTCGGCTGGCCCTTCGACAGGCCCTTCGCCAGGCCCTTCGTCAGGCTCTTCGACAGGCTCTTCGCCAGGCCCTTCGTCAGCCCTTCGACAGGCCCTTCGACAAGCCCTTCGACAAGCTCAGGGACCGACTCAGGGTCCGCCGGGTATGAGGGCGTCCGTTCAACGACCGTTAGACGCGCCAAAGGCGTGGCTAAAAGGGAGGCGTTAGCCGTCAAGCGACCGGGCTGCCCCCCTTTTTGCCTGCTGAGCGGAGGTGCATTCCTCTCACAAATACCTACATACCGGCCATTCCCTCCGGTCTCAGTCACGTTTTCTACCGTTTTCTTTCCCTTCATCGTCACGGTGACGTCGCAGGTCTGAGATGAAATGTTCCAGGTCTGATGCTTTTCGGTGCCGGGTCTGATTTTTCCCTACAGACCAGGAACGCCAGAAGCCGTGAGTGGCTGAAAAGCGTGCCAGGAGGAGCATATTTTTCAGACCTGGCACACTTACCAACGGCTAAAGCACAGAATGTGGAAAACAGGCCGGGAAGTGTGCTTTAGGCAAGGGGAAAGGGTGGGGTAAAGCACAGAATGTGAGAATTGGGGCCGGGAAGTGTGCTTTAGGCAAGGGGAAAGGGTTGGGTAAAGCACAGAATGTGAGAATTGGGGCCGAAAGTGTGCTTTAGGCGACTGCACGGGTGATTGGATGAGGTGATTGGATGAGGCGACTGGATGGGTGATTGGATGAGGTGATTGGATGAGGTGATTGGATGGGTGATTGGATGGGTGATTGGATGGGTGATTGGATGGGTGATTGGATGGGTGACTGGTGAGGTGACTGGTGGGAAAACGGTGGGAAAACGGTGGGAGGAGTATGCGAAAAAATCGGCCAACCCTAGGGCCAGCCGATTTTGAGTATGATGTGCTTCCGTTGCTTGGTCCGCGCTGAGTGGACAGCGGCGGGCCAAAACAGCTGCAACTTACTTGTTCTGCTGCTTCTTGGCGGCGGAGACGGTTGCGTCGAACATGATGGGGGTACCGATCATGATGGAAGCGTAGGTACCGATGACGACACCAAGGCAGAGGGCCACGGCCAGACCGCGGATGCTTTCGCCGCCGAAGATGGCGATGGCGAGCATAGGCAGGAGGGTGGATACCGAGGTGTTCATGGTACGGGTGAGGGTTGCGTTGAGAGCGGTGTTAACCGTGGTGCGGAAGTCTTCCTTCGGGTGCAGGCCCCTCTGCTCACGGATACGGTCGAAGATAACCACGTTATCGTTGATGGCGTAACCGATGATGGTAAGGATAGCTGCGATGAAGGTCTGGTCTACATCCAGGTTGAACGGCAGGATACCGTTGAACAAGGAGAAGAAGCCAATCACGATGATTGCGGTGTGAGCCAGGGAGACAACGCCGCCGAGACCCCAGGTCCAGCCTTTGAAGCGGACTGCGATGTAGGCGAAGATGGCGATGAGAGCCAGGAACACTGCGATGAATGCGCTGCGGGTGATATCGCGTGCAATGGTAGGACCGACCTTATCGGAGGAGATGATACCGTTGGGGTTCTCCAGGGTGGAGGTGAAGTCCGAGAGCTGGATATCTTCGGCATAGAAGCCGTGGAGAGCGTTGAACAGCAGGCCTTCTACTTCGGCGTCTACCTCGGTGCTTTCGTTGTTGTTCTTGTACTGGGTGGTGATCTTCATCTGTGCGTCGCCACCGAACTGCTTGACCTCGACCGAGTACTGGTCGATACCGGCCTCGCGTGCGGCTGCCTCGAAGGTGGCCTCCACGGATGCGCGGACATCTTCTGCGGTAACGCTCTTGTCGAAGCGGACTACGTAGGTACGGCCGCCGGTGAAGTCTACACCATAGCTGAAGCCCTTGAAGGCGATGGAAGCAATGGAGATGACGATGAGAGCACCGGAGACGAGGTAAGACCACTTCTTGGCACCGATGAAGTCCACGTGCGTATTCTTGAGGATATTTGCAGTGAGCTTGTTGGACATGGCCACGGTCTTACCCTTTGCAATGCGGTCGTCGAAGATGATGCGCGTAATAAAGATGGAGGTGAGGACCGAAGTGATGATACCGATGATGAGGGTGGTGGCGAAGCCCTGCACAGGACCGGAACCGAAGATGTAGAGGATGATACCGGTGATGAGGGTGGTGAGCTGACCGTCGATGATGGCGCTGTAGGCGTTCTTGTAACCGTCGTGAACGGCCAGAGAGAAGCCCTTGCCTGCGGCCAGTTCTTCCTTGATGCGCTCATAGATGATAACGTTGGCGTCCACTGCCATACCCAGGGTCAGGACAAGACCTGCAATACCGGGCAGGGTAAGGACGGCGCCGAAGCTCACGAGCACGCCGAAGAGCAGGAGCACGTTGCAGAGCAGCGCTACGTCGGCGATGAGACCTGCGCCCTGGTAGAAGAACACCATGTAGATGAGCACCAGGCAGAAGGCAATGAGGAAGGAGATGAGACCGGCCTTGATGGATGCGGAACCCAGGGAAGGACCCACGACCTGCTCCTGGATGATGGTGGCAGGGGCGGGAAGCTTACCGGACTTGAGCACGTTGGCAAGGTCTTCGGCTTCCTGAACGTCGAAGTTACCGGTGATTTCGGAAGAGCCGCCGGTGATTTCTGTGTTTACGGTAGGATAGGAATATACGAGGCCGTCCAGGACGATGGCAACCTGCTTGCCGATGTTGTCCTTGGTGAGGCGGGCCCAGATGGAGGCGCCTTCGGCGTTCATGGTCATGGATACGGAAGGAGCGCCGTTGCCGCCGTTCTGTGCGCCGTTGAAGTTGACGCGGGCGTCGGTCACGACACCGCCGTCAAGGGGAGCCTTGCCGTCACGGGAGGTGGACTTGATAGCAACCAGTTCGTACAGGTTGCTGCCATTTACCAGGTCGGTGGGTTTTACGGACCACATGCCGCGGAAGCCCTGGGGAAGGACGTCGGCGGCCATGGCCAGGTAACGGTTCACGGTGACGGTATCAACGCCCTGGGCGAAGCCGAGGCAGGCGCTGTTCCAGCCTGAAGGCGAGAATACGCTGAAGAGGGGATTTGCAACGGCGGTGCTGTCGCCAAGGTTTGCAAGAACCTCGCTTACGCGTGCGTCTACTGCATAAAGGTCTACTTCGTTACCCTGGAAGGTGGGCCAGAACTCGAGGGATGCGGTGCCCTGGAGGAGTTTGCGCACACGCTCGGGATCCTTGACGCCGGGAAGTTCAATGAGGATCTTGCCGGAGTTGCCGACCTGCTGGATGTTGGGCTGGGTTACGCCGAAACGGTCGATACGGTTACGCAGAACGTTGAAGGAGTTGTCAACTGCGCTCTTTGCCTCCGAACGGATGACGCTGACGACCTGTGCGTTGGTGGCGTCGTTGGCCACTTTGTCGCGGAGTTCGTAGGTGGCGAAGATTTCGGCCAGACGGCGGCCGGGGGCTACCTGCTCCCAAGCTTCGGCGAACAGGCCGATGAAGTCTGCGCTGGAGTTTACGTTATTGGCTTTTGCCTGTGCGAGAGCTGCGACGAAATCGGGGTCCGTGCTGTTGCCGGAAAGGGCCTTCACAAGGTCTTCCAGCTGAACCTGCAGCATGACGTTCATACCGCCCTTGAGGTCCAGACCGAGGTTGATTTCCTTTTCCTTTACGCTCTGATAGGTGTAACCAAGGAATACTTTTTCTGTGCTGATAGAGTCGATGTAGGCTCTGTTCCTGATGTTGGCCACGGAATCCTGTACGTATTCACGGATTTCGGCGGGCACGTTGTTTGATTCAACAAACTGCTGGGCCTGGGCCTCGGCGTATTTGGCAGCCTTGCTCTCCTGGATACGCGTAATTGCGGTAAAGGAGAGCTGCCAGATGCTGGCCAGTGCGAGCAGAATTGCTACGAATCGAATCCAAGCTTTGCTTTGCATTGTTATTATAGTTTAAAATTAATTATTTCCATGCGTCGGCGCGTCTGTAGACAACACCGGAAATTAGCTTACAAAGTTACAATTTTTTTCTGATATACGAACTTTCTCCGAAGTATTTCTTAATTTTGCAGTCTATTACCTGGCATGAAGCGGCTTATTCTGGCATTTTTTCTTCTTTTCGGGGCTGCGGGGACTCTCCTGCAGGCCCAGGATAATACGCGGATGATATCCCGGGCCGACAGCCTGCACCGCGCATGCCGCTTCCAGGAAGCCATGAACCTTTATCTGAGCGTCTCCGGAGCCGGAATGAACGAAGCCGAGAGAGAATCCCTGGACAGGAAAATCGCCCTTTCGCAGAACGGACTGAACATGACAGAATTCTGCGCGGACCCCACAGTAGTGGCCCGGGAGCGTTTTTCGCGCAAGGACTTCTTCCAGTTCTATCCGCTGAAAACCCAGGCGTGGCGCACTTCGCCCAATCCCCTGGACTCACTGTCCGGATATCCGCTTTACTGTCCCAAGGAAAGCGACATAATCTACTACACCGCCAGGGACAAGGCGGGTTCGCTGAGCATTTTCGTCACTGAAGACCTTGACAGCCTTTGGAGAGCGCCGCGTCTTGCCGGCGAAGCAATCCTTTCCACAGGCAGCGAGATTTTTCCCATGCTCTCCCCCGACGGGAAAACGCTTTACTTCGCATCGGACGGGCTTTTCGGCATGGGAGGCTTCGACATTTACGCATCGCCCTGGGACGACGAAACCGCATCCTGGGGCGCTCCAGTTAACCTTGGCTTTCCCTTCAACTCCCCCGCCGACGACTTCCTGATGATGGACACGGAAGACGGGGAATACACGCTTTTTGCGTCCAACCGCGACTGTTCGGCCGACAGCGTGTACATATACGTCCTTGAAAAAGAGCCGAACTGGGGCAGGAAAAGGGTCCGGGACTACAAGGAACTGGACCGGATTGTTTCCCTTATGCCGATGAACGACCCTTCCCGTATAGACAACGCTTCGGCCCTGTCGGAGGGGCGGCCAGGCAACGCCAACACCCGGCTTTACGTACGGAAGATGGAGGAAGCGAGGGCCCTCAGAGACTCAATCTACAGGCACGAAAAGGTGCTGGACGCGCTCAGAAGCAGTCTTTCCGAGGCCACGGCCGAAGAGCTGCCCGTCCTTACATCGGCCATAAGTAAAAAGGAAGAGGCACTGAAACCGCTGCGGGCACTGCTGGAAGAGACTAACCTCGAAATCCGTCTGGTGGAACAGAGTTTCCTGCAGACAGGGGTTGTTTCCGGCGCGGGCGGCGGAGACCGCGAAGTCGTGGGTGCAGGCCTAAGTTATACCTTCTCCAAAAAGCCGATGGGCGGAAAACTGAAGATAAAACTGGCCCGCCCTTCACATACGCCGTCGTTCCGCGTTGCGCCGATTGGGAAATTCGCCACCGACAATGCCCTTCCTCCCGGCCTGGTGTACCAGATTGAAGTGTTTTCTTCGCCCCGGCATGCGTCCGTGGAGGACCTGAACGGCCTTAATCCAGTGATGGAACGCCTTTCCCCGCAACTTCGCTACACCTACTTCGTGGGCACTTATTCCAGCTATGCCGACGCCCTGGAAGACCTGAACACAGTGCGCTGCCTGGGCTTCCCGGAGGCCAGGATAGTGGCCTACAGGGATGGCAGGGGCATTCCGGTGAGGACTGCAAGGCAGGAGGAGTAGCCCTTCGACAGGCTCAGGGACCGACGACAGGCTCAGGGACCGACGACAGGCTCAGGGACTGACGACAGGCTCAGGGACCGACGACAGGCTCAGGGACCGACGACAGGCTCAGGGACCGACGGAATATCCTACCGTCTGGTGACTTCGTAGCTGTCTATGCCTATCTGGCGGAGTTCGCGGATGAAATCCGACGTTACCGCCACCTGGAACTTCTTGGAATAGAACTGGATGCGGTAATTGGTCTTGGGGTCGTAGAGAAAAAGGTTCAGGGGAATGTTCCCTTTGTGCTTTTTGACTACGCGGACAAGGTCTTCCCTGAACTTCTGGGTGAGCATTGGAGTGGTGAGGTTCATGCTGAAACCCGTGAGTATATCGTCCGAAACATTGCCCAGAAGCGTGACTTTCTTGAGCTTGAAGGCATAGGGCGAAGTTTTCCCCTGTGCCCTTTCTTCCTGCTTGACGAAGAATTTTTCCTCTATTACACCCTCAAGGAAGAGGGCTGCCTTGGGCTGCATGTACTGCATGAACTGCTCGTGCTCTTTGCTGAAAAGCGTGAGCTCGTATGAGCCGCTGTAGTCTTCAAGAACTGTCCTGGAGTACGGCTTGCCGGTTTTGGTGGTGAGCTGCTTGAAATCCGTCACTATGCCGGCCGCATACACTTTAGTTGGCGTTTTCTTGGCCTCGCAATCGGCCACAAGGGCCGACAGGCCGGCCATCTGGCAGGTGGTGAAGTTCTTTATCTCGAACTCGTAGCGGTCCAGCGGATGGGAGCTCAGGTACATGCCCACAAGGTCTTTCTCCCTCTGGAGCACCTCCATTATGTCCATGTCCCCTTCGTTGTCCGGCATGGGCGGACGCTCCGGCTTCATCTCCTCCATTTCGCCGAAAAGGGACGAGACGCTTGAATCGGCATCTTGCCTGTAAAGGTCACCGTAGCGGGTGATGAGGTCCAGGAACATCTCCCCGCCGCGTCCGGGTTGGAAGAACATACTGCGCTTATGGCCGAAGCTGTCGAAGGCGCCGGAATTCACCAGGTTTTCGAAGCTCTTGCGGTTGACGCTGCCGGCCATCCTTTCCACGAAGTCGTAAATGTCCGTGAACAGGCCGTTTTCGTCCCTTTCCTTAATGATAGCGTCCACCACATTGGCGCCGAAACCTTTTATTGAACCGAGGGCGAAACGCACGTTTCCATCCTTGTTCACGGTGAAATGCGCCGCGCTCTCGTTCACGTCCGGATTCAGGACCTTGATGCCGTGGCCCTTGCAGTCGTCCATTATCTTCACTATTTCGTCCATGCTCTTGGCACAGTCCAGGCAGCTGGCGAAGAATTCCGACGGATAGTGGCACTTGAGCCAACCCGTCTGGTAACTGACCCATGCATAGCAGGTAGAATGGGACTTGTTGAAGGCGTACTGGGCGAACTTCTCCCAGTCTTTCCATATCTTGTCCAGGACCTTTTCCGGATGGCCGTTCGCCATGCCGCCGGTCATGAACTTGTCCTTGAGGGAGTTCAGTATATCGATCTGCTTCTTGCCCATGGCCTTGCGGAGCTTGTCAGCTTCGCCTTTTGTGAAGCCGGCCAGTTTTTGGGACAGAAGCATCACCTGCTCCTGGTACACGGTTACGCCGTATGTATCCTTCAGGTATTCGGCCATTTCCGGCAGGTCGTACTCGATGGGTTCTTCCCCCTGCTTGCGGGCGATGAAACTGGGAATGTAGTCCATGGGGCCGGGCCTGTAGAGGGCATTCATAGCGATGAGGTCTTCGAAACGCTCCGGCCGAAGCTGCTGCAGGTACTTTCGCATGCCGTCCGATTCGAACTGGAACACTGCGGTTGTATCGCCACGTCCATACAGCTCGAAGGTGGGCTTGTCGTCGATGGGGATGGCCTCGATGTCTATATCTTCCCCGTGGTGCTCTTTGATAAGGTCAAGGCAGTTATGGATAATCTGGAGCGTAATGAGGCCCAGGAAGTCCATCTTGAGCATGCCCACGTCCTCGATGTAGTGGCCGTCGTACTGCGAGGTGCGTACGTCCAGGCCGGTATCCTTATCCTTGGAAAGGCACATCGGCAGATAGTCGGTAAGGTCTCCCCTGCCGATGATAGTGGCGCAGGCATGCATGCCAGTCTGCCTGACACAGCCCTCCAGCGCCTGGGCGTATTTCAGGACCTCTTTATTTATTTCCGGACCGTTTTTCAGCTCCTCGATGAACTCCGGCACCAGACGGTAGCAGTTTTTCAGCGTAATCTTTACGTCCACGTCCTCCATACCCTTCTGGAAGGTCTTCTTTACAAGTACCTTCTCTCCGTCCCTTTCTTCTTCGACTTCCTTTTCAACCACCTTGAAACCGGGTTTAAGCTCGTCCAGTTTGGGGTTGAAAGGATACTCTTTCTCCTTTTTCTCGCTCAGGCGGTCCGGCACCATCTTGGTGAGGCGGTTGCTCTCGTCGATCGAGACCTGGCTTATGCGCGCAACGTCCTTGATGGCACTTTTCGCCGCCATGGTGCCGAAGGTGATAACCCTGGACACATGGTCCGCGCCGTACTTTTTCTCCACGTATTCGTGGGCTTTCGTAAGGTCTTCGAAGTCCACGTCTATATCCGGCATGGAGATACGGTCCGGATTAAGGAAACGCTCGAACAGGAGCTGGTACTTGATAGGGTCCAGATTGGTGATACGGAGGCAGTAGGCCACAACAGAGCCTGCAGCGCTGCCACGGCCGGGGCCCACCATCGACCCCATAGCACGCGAGGCGGCGATATAGTCCTGGACAATAAGGAAGTAGTCCGGGAAGCCCATTCGGCATATTGTCTTGAGCTCGAAGTCTATGCGCTCCTCCTGCTCCTGGTTAAGGGTTTCGCCGTAACGCTCGTGCGCGCCTTTATACGTAAGGTGGCACAGGTAGGCCACGGAATGGCAGAAGCCGTCCCCGCGGTATGTGCCGTGCTTGTCGCAGCGCCCGGCGTCGATGATATCCTTGTATTTCTCCAGGTATGTGTCGATATCGGCCATGAAGGCGGGATCAATCTCGAAGACAGGGAGCACAGGATCCCGCTTGATGGAGTAACTTTCTACCTTCGAGGCCACCTCCAGTGTGTTTTCAAGGCATTCGGGATGGTCCGGGAACAGTGCCAGCATCTCTTCCTCGCTCTTCAGGTATTCCTGCTGGGTGTAGCGCAGGCGGCCGGGATCGTCAATATTGGCGTTGGTAGTGAGGCAGATGAGCCTGTCATGCACGGGACCGTCCTCTTTGCGGACGAAGTGGGCGTCGTTGGTGGCAATGACCTTTACGCCGTACTTTTCCCCGAGGCGGAAGATTTCGTCCGTATAGAAGCACTGCTGCTGGTAAAGGTCATTGGAAAGGCCGGGGACCTCCGTCTTGTGCTTCATCACCTCCAGGTAATAGTCATCGCCGAAGACCCTTTTATGCCACAGGATGGCGTTTTCGATGGCTTTTTCGTCGCGGGCCAGTATGGCGCGCGGCACCTCGCCGGCTATGCAGGCCGAAGAACAGATAAGCCCTTCGTGGTACTTTTCTATTACTTCATGGCTTACGCGGGGCCTGTAGTACATGCCGTTCACGTGCCCCTCCGACACTATTTTGACAAGGTTGAGGTATCCCTGGTAGTTCTTTGCCAGAAGGATGAGGTGATAATAGCCTTTTTCCTTTACCCTGTGGTCCCCTTTTGACACATATATCTCGCAGCCTATTATGGGCTTGATATTGGGGTGCTTTCCGGCGTATTTGAAGAATTCCATTACGCCGTACATGTTGCCGTGGTCCGTAATGGCAAGGGCAGGCATGCCAAGTTCTTCGGCCCGGTTGAAAAGGTTTTCTATGGAGGCTTGCCCGTCCAGGATGGAGTACTGGGTGTGGACGTGAAGGTGTACAAAACTCATGGCGTAAAGGTATAAAAAATCCGCGGCCCGGTCAAGGTCGCGGAATATTGTTTTGAAAGAAATTTTTACTTGGACAGTTTGAAGCCGATGCGGAAGTTGTCGTAGCCGTCGGCCAGGCTGGCGATTGAGCTTATCTGGGAAGAGCTTTCTCCAAGCTTGGAGGCAATCTTCTTCAGGAAAGCCATGGCCTTGTTGGCGGTGAAGAGCATCTTTGCGCCGCTCATGCTGGACTCAAGGGTTCCGGTCATGCTGAAATACTGCATGGTTTTGCCGAAGGTGAGGGTAACGGTGCGCTCGCCGTCGCCAACCTTGTATGTTCCGGGAAGGGAAAGGCCGGCAACGTTCAGGGTGAAGCTGTTGTCCGACGAATTGAAGGTGAAGGACATTGCGCCGGGCTTGATGCCAACTTTCGCGAGATATTCATCGGCCTTGGCCTCGATGCCGGAAGTGACAGCGGTGCCGGCGAGGTTGGAAACGATACCGCCTTCGGAGCTGGTAGCCGATACGGCGATGCCGTTATAGGAATAGGTGCCGTTGAGAGTAATGGGGCCGGAATAAACTGCGCCGACTACACCGTCGATGACATTGGTGAGGGTGGTTCCTGCGTTACCGCCGAGAAGGCCGCCGAGGATGCTCTGTGCATTAGCCGATACCGAAACGGCAGCGGCGATGGCAAGGATGGAAATGAGTTTTTTCATTGCTTTTATGTTTTAATCGTTTCTTTCTTCTTCGCTCCAGCCCTGGGCTTTGACGGGAAATTCCACGCCTTCGGGCGTTACCAGGACTGCTCCGACTTCGGCCTGGGCCATGTGGCCGATTATGTCGAAGGTCTGGAATTCCCTGCGGAATTTCTCCAGATGCAAAATCGGGACCACGAAAAGCAGGCGGTTGTCGTCCCCGCCGTTCATGGCCGCCGACACGGGATCCATGTCAAGTTCCTTGCCAAGCTGGAAGGAATTGCCTTCGAAGGGAATTTTGTCGGCATAGACTTTGGCGCCGAGGCCGCTGTCACGCGTAAGGCGTTTCAGGCCGTCGGAAAGGCCGCGGGTGAGGAAATAGCCGTACGGAGGATAAATCTCAAGGTCCTCCAGGCGGGAAACCGTAGAGGCTTCAAGTTCCGGACGGAGGTACGAACCCACCAGCATGCGGTACTGCGACATGTCCGGCTGCTGGCCGTCGGCCTGGAAACTGCGCGCTCCCCTTTCCAACACTTGCAGGCCAAGGTATGCTGCGCCAAGGCTGCCCGAGACGCAGATAAGGTCCTTCGACTTTGCTGCCATGCGCCGCTTCTGGGTAAGTAGGGAAGTTTCGCCGCTTGCGGAAACGCTCACGTACAGGCCGTTGTTCGAAGGCTGGAGGTCCAGAGAAACCGCTTCGAAGCCGTGCTCCTTGGCCGCAACCGTGATTCCCATCCAAAGATCCTTGACCTGTGGGAAGTCCAGCTTGGCCGATATTCCAAGCACCACGTTTAGCGTCTTTGGATGCGCAAGGGCAGCGTAAAGTTCACCTACGACACCCACCACGCACTTGTATCCCAGGTGCTTGAGCGGGAAATACACAAGGTTGAAGTCTATCCCTTCCAGATACATCCTGGAAGCGGTAGTGATGCGCCCGCCTTTTTCCGAGGTGAACGCGAGCCCGCTCACCGGGCTATAAGCAGAGAGGCGATAGAGCTGGTCTATCGCCTCGATTTTTCCAATTTCAGAAAATGATTCCGCCATTTGTCAGAAGCGATTTACTTCTGCAAATATACGTATTATTTTTTAAGGGACGGTGTTGTTCCGTGGATGAAATCGTTGGTGGAGTTGTTGCTGTCCACAAGCTTTCCGTCCTGCACCTTGCGGCGTACGGACTTGCCGAAGCGTTCCATATCACCGAAGTATTCTGCCGCATGGGTCCAGCCTGCGTCGAAGGCTGCGCCCCAGGGATTGCGATAGAAGCTGTCCTGGATGGAACCGTTAACGGCATCCAGCACCCATTCGCCGGGGATGAGCCAGGCATCGTCGTCGGCAATCTCGAAGTCGAAATTCCATTCGTCGAAGTGGAAGTAATAGGTGCCGCTCCAGTGACGGTTTTCCATGATGGAAGCGGCGTCCTCGTTCTTCGGAACGGACACGATGGCGTAGCTGGCAAGGCCGTGGCGGTTCAGGAGGGTGATAGTACGGGACTGCTTGAACCAGATTTCCATGTTCTCCACGTCGGGATTGTCGGTGTCGGGATAGTTCTCGTTTTCGTCGTAGAACTCGAAGTCGGCATGGCTAAGGTCGATTGCGCCGGGATTCTCGGCCGAGAAATCCTGGGCATGGATGGCGATAATCAGAGATTTGCCGGGCTCGACGGGATGATCTTTTCCACTGCCCGGGATGGCGTACATGGTGGTAACAGCAAGGGCGTCTTCCAGTTCGGGATACTCGTAATAGGCGCCAACTTCCGATTTGTCGCCCTGAATGTAGTTGAACACAAGGACAGTACGGTCGGCGTAAATAGTATGGTCGGAGTTGTTGGTGAGCTTGAAGTACTCGTCCTCGGAGGCGAAGCCGCCTTCAATGGCAGTGCCGGTGAAGTAGATTTCCTCTATCAGAAGCTCGCCGGGCTCCACATTGCGCCAGCTCTGCTTAATCGTTGCCTCAACAAGGATATTGGAGCCGAAGTTGGCACGGATTACTGCAGTGCGGTACTCATCCTCGTCGGTACGGAATTCGTCCACATTCAGTTCCAGCCCCTCGGAGGTCTTGGTAATCCATATCCAGGTTTCGTCCCAGTTGTAATCGTAATCGTATCCGGCGGGGACGGGGATGAACACGGTACCGCCGGCGGCAGGGACTACATATTCGTTTGATACCTTTGCCGGGGCCACAGGGCTCGTCTGGGCAATGCCGATTACTTCACGGACATTAGGGCCGAACACGGTAATTTCGCCGCTGCGGGCCTTGGATTCGGTGTAAGGATCCACTTCGACGATGACGGTGGCGTTGCCGCTACCGCTGCTGACGCTCACGGTGTACCAGCTCTGGGAGTCGGTGGAAATCATCCAGTTGGTGTTGGACGAAATCTCGAAACTGGATGTACCTCCAGCCGCACTTACCAGAAGTGCATTGGTGGAAACTGTTAACGTGGGTTCAGCTACTTTGCTGCAACCCGCCATGGCTGCTAAAGCGGCAAATACTAAAACTGCTTTTTTCATGATAATATGGTTTAAAAATGACATCCTATTGAAATATTATAGAAGGCGGCTTTCTTTCCGTCCTGAAGAATTATAAACTGGCCGCAGAGGTTGGCAAATATTGAAACTGAGGCGTTTACGGCCCTTTCGGCGCCGATGCGGATACTCCCCCGCCAATCCCCCTGGCAAAGCCTTTGGAAACGGGCCGATTCGTATTCCGCACTGAAGAGATTCTCTCGGCCTTCGGCCTCGGAATGACAATAACCGGCCTCGGAATGACAATAACCCTCGGAATGACAATAACCCTCGGAATGACAATAAGTTCCGCCGAGGGGCTGATGGCGCTGGATTTCGGCGCCGGCAAGGAAGTTCCATTTGGAACCTTCGTAAAGGTACTGTCCGCCAAGTTTTACATCGATGGCGCTCAGCGTCATTTTCCTTTCCGGGTATGCTCCGGTGGCACTTTGGCTGGACCATTCGGCGCTGCCGCTGACAGACCAGTTTTTAAGCTGCCAGGCGGCATCAGCCCCGGCGGATAGTTCTGAGGAGCCGAATAGCGGCAGTTTGGTCAGCTCCAGGAACCGTCCCGCTTTGCCGTTGTCCAGAACGCTCTCTATGCCTTCCCGCCACTGGTAAGCCGCATGGGCTCCGGCGGTGAATCTTCGGCCTATATAGCCGGCGTTAAGCCTCATCTCCCTTGTAAGCGCCTGAGTATAAAGCGCTTCGTTCTGATTGGGAAGGTAGTGCGCCATGTTCAGGAGGGTGTAGGAGGCATCGGCCCGCCACCCCTGGACTGCTTTGGGATAGGTAGCGAGCTGAAAGCCCACGCCGTTGCCGCTGTAGCGGGTGGTAAGGTATGCGTCCGACGCGCCGGAGAAGCGCCAGTTGTAATCGCCCAGGCCGGTAAGGTGGAAGACCGAAGTGTTCCTGCCCCTTTCGCTCACAAAGGTCACGTTCTGGCTCTGGCTGTATCGCCTGTAGGAAAGGCTGCCCTCCAGCACCCTGCCTCCAAGTAGCAGGCCGGCGGTGCCGCGTACGTTAAGGTCCGAAACAATATTCCGGGGGCGCGGATCAACGTCCCTGTACTCGTGGAAGGCTCTGTATGCCCCCTCCAGGCCCCATAGGAAGTTCCCTTTCAGGGCCGAATAGCCGCCGGAGAACTGGTATTTCTCGTGGTTCAGATTACCGCCAACCGTATCGGCCAGGGTATATGGATATACAATGTCGTAATCCGAAGATGTGTTCCAGATTACATTTCTCTTGAGTCCCCTTGCATAATTGATGGAGCCGCGGACGGCGCTGTTTCCCGAAGGACGCACCAGCGTGGATATGTTCAGCTGCCCTTCGTCCATGCTGTCGCCTTCTTCCATCTTGGCCGGGCTTTCCTCCCTGCGCCCGTTCCAGGCGGCGGCGATGGAGGTATATGCCTTCAGGGGCTCCATAAGATAGCTCGCAGCGCTCCCCTCCACTGTCGCAGCCTTTGCCACCACGCTTTCCCTTGCGGCGCTCTTTTGAAGCACCGTTAGCGTATCATTCTGTGCGATGAATACCGATATTAGCAGGGAAAGCATCATTTCAGTATGGTCAGGGGGATTTCCAGCGTATGGCTGTCGTCAAGAAGCTCAACTGCGGTGGAAGGGGTATTCCAGGACACGAAACGCACTTTTACGCGGGAGCCGTCTTCGAAAACTGCCTCGCCATCGAAGCCAAGCATATACACGCCTTTCAGGACTGTCATCTGCCCTGTATTGTTCACTATCAGGGGATAAGGGTAGTTCCGGCCCGTGTTGAGGTTTTGGAAGATATTGCCCTCCAGGGTTGGGTCTATGGTAAGGGAAACCATGTTCCGGCCGTCGGGAAGGGAAAGGTTCAGCGTCACCTTGCAAAGTATGTTCTCCTCCACCTGAGGGGTGCAGGAAAGGACCAGCAGAAGTATTGCTATGACAGTCTTTTTCATAGGGCAAAACTCATTTCCATTCCGAAGTACGGGGTGCTGGAGCGGCGTTTTACCACACCGTCCACCTCATAGTCCGGAGCCACGGTGAATAGTCTGTTCACAAACAGCGATGCACGGAACTTGTCGCGGAAAAACATTTTGGTGAGCTTAAGGTTCACGTTCATGTAAAACGGCACCCTGCGGTATTCCAGAAGGGCTCCGGAGAACTGGCGCACCATCTGGTGCAGCACTCCGTCGGCGCTGGATTCTTCCGTGAAAGCATGCCTTACAAGTTCCTTATCCAAATATGCCACCGGCACTGAATCGTCCGAAAGCCTCTGCTGCCCGGTGAACCAGGTGCACTGGAAGGAAGTAGTGAATATGAGGCCGAGGCTTGGGACCTGGGTGTCCAGCAGTATGCTTGTATTGAAAGTTTCGTGCAGGAAGCTGTCGTTCTTTTCGTATATGCCGATATAAGGATAAGGTTTTCCGTCAATAACCGACGAAGGGCGCTCATACTCCGGCTGGCTGTTCATGTAGCGGGTGAGAAACCAGGCCCCGCTTACGTTCACGCGCGTATTTATGTAAGGAATGCGCTCCGAAGTGAGAGTATATTCGATGCCTGTTTTCTTTGTCCGGCTGCCGTTGGTGGTGAGTCCGTAGCCGATGAGCGTGGTATCCAGCTGATAAGGCAGACCTTCGGTGGAAGGCGGCCCCACAAGGGTGCTGCGGTCTATGGCGCTTTCGTCATAGTCCTTGGAAATGAGCTGGATGTACTCCGTGCCGCTGCGGAAGCCGGAGCGCATGTCCTCAACGAAGAAGTCGGCCGAAAAGCTCCAACCTTTCCAGCTTGCGTCGATGCCGGTTTCCCATTTCAGGTTACGGGCAGGCTCCAGAGCCTTGTTGGTGGGGTCGATGATGTAAACGAGGTAGTTTATGCGCCGTTGGCTTTTATCCGTGGGCCAGTAGTTCAGCTGCTGCCTGTCCCCGTAAATAAGCTCGGGATAAAGCATGTCCATAGTGGGGAACTTGGTGTGGAGGCCTGCGCCAGCCCACAGTCCCGCTTCCAGTCTGTGGCCGCCGGGCTCCGTTTCGGGGAAGTTTACGCGAATATTGGCGCGGGGGTCGATGTAGGGCTTTCCCCTGAGACTGTAGCCTTCCGGAAGGCCCAGAAGCGCTGAAAGACGCGCCCCGGCCGACCATTCCAGTTTCCATCGGCCTGCTTCCAGGGCGCCGCTCTCTTCGACGAAAACGGCAAGCTGGTTATCGGCCGGAATGTCTTTGTAGGCCCTTGGACGTGCCGACATGCCGGTGGTGAAAGGATGATAGATGTCGAAAATGGAACCTCCGCCGAAGTTTTTGTCGAAGGTCCATTCGGCGCCAATCATAAGCTTCTGGCTGCCGAAACGGAAATCGGAAACGGCCTGCAGATACGCGTAGAAGGGCTTTCCGTCCACCTGGAGCGTGGCCTCGTAGCGGGCCGGAATCATGATGGAGTCAAACTCCCCTGCCTCGCGAGATACGGACATGGGCTCGTCGGCCCCAAGAATCACCTGCTTCCAGCGGTCGATAAGGTCCTGCTCGTAGCTCAGGCTGCCGGTGAGGGCGAAGGAATGGAAAAACGCATCCTCGTCCCTGGTCCTTATGGTGTAGTCGCCGCCAAGTTCGAAGCGGTTGTAGCTGCTTTTGTAGGTCTCTACTGGGAGGCCGTCGATTTCGTCTATGTTGCGGTCCGACTTGCGGTTGTCGAAGGAGCCGGTATAGTCCAGGCTCAGATTGACGGCATGGGTATAGCTTTCTCCGCCCATCCAATTGTGGCCGGCACGGACGCTGCCCGTCAGGCGCTTGTAGTTCTGGCGTGGATTGCGGGGATCGGCCTGCGAATTCAGGAAATTTACGCCGATGTTCAGGGTGGTCTTGTCTTTGTCGCCCCATTCCCAACCTTTCCCGGCAAAGATGAGCTTTGACTGCATGTCGGCTTTAGCCCTCATCCTGAAGGCCTGTCCGCCTTTTATGCGGCGGATTTGCACCAGGCCGCTGGTAAGGTCTCCGTGCCGTACCGAAGCTATGCCCCTGACCACGTTCACCGACTCTATGTCTTCGGTGGATATGGTGCGCATGTCCGTGCCAAGGTTCACATAGTCGGTGCCGATGCTGCTGAAAGCCGGCGTATACTGAAGGTTGGCATCGTTCAGAACCGGCCTTCCGTCAATCGTGAAGCGGGTGCCAAGGGCCGATGATATGTAGTCCGACGGCAGGCTGCCCGCCGCACGCAGGTTTATAGCCTGGGGGCTGGAAAGCACGGGGTCTCGGGAAAGTCCGCCCGGAAGCAGTTCCAGGAGATCGGCGATGCTTGAGGGCTGGATGTGGGATATGGCATCTTTGCCAATCTTTGAAGTGGCCGTAACGCCTTTTTCTTCTTTCGCCGTTACCACCGCTTCATTAATCCACAGGGTATCGGGATAAGTATCAGCCTCCTGCGCGGCTGCTGTCATCGCGGCCGCGAAAATCATGGCTGATAGTGTCAGGAGGCGTTTCAAAGGCGGGGTCTTACAGATGCATCAGTTCCTGAGGTGAACGAAATGCCGGGGATGCTCCACTCCTTGGGATAAGGACGGTCCATGGTATCCACAAGCGAGAAGTCGTCGCTTCTGAGGGCATAGAAATGTTCACCTTCTTCGGTGGAAGTTTTAATTGTATAATAGAAGAGGTCACCTACTGCCAGCATGTCTTCGCTGCCAGGGTCGAAAATCACCTCCGTGGGTACTACAGAGCCATCTTCGCGAAGAATCGAGAGGCGGTTTTCGGCCGATACAAGCCAGCCCAGGGTGGCCCTGTTCTCGAATTCGGTAATGAGCATCCACTTTGTATGTAGGCCGTCGGCCTGCTGAAGATGCCTTACTTCCATGGTTCCGTTCACCTGTTTGATCTTGTAAATCTTGTCTTCGCTGTCGGCCACAAGATAGCCTTCGTCGTGGTCCTTGCGGTCCGAAGGATTGCCGGCGAAAACCTTGGCGGGATAGGCAAAGCCCTGCTCCTTGAGGGCATCGTTAAGCTGCGCCGTCTTATCTTCCAGGAGCCGGTTTTCGTCCATACAGTATATGTCGATGGAGTTTTTGCGGGAGACCATAGCGTCTTCGGGATCCTTAAGTTCCAGGCGCTCCGGCACCGATTCCATCAGAAGATACACAGGCGCGGCGGGACGGTTCACGTCCTGAGGGTCCGAAGATATGATTACGGCGTTACGTTCTATTTCGGCAAGAGTTATTGGACGGCCTTCGATGGTATCGGGCAGTTCCCCTCGCGAAGCCAGGATGGAGGCGTAGAACATGGGTTGGGCTTCGTCCCCGTAAACGTTGCCTTTGGTGTCAAGGAAGCGGAAGCCGTGGCCTTCGCTCTTGTCCAGCATGGTGAAGTCGTGCACTGTGCAGCTATAAAGGGTGAAAGGCGTGCCGTAGGGCTTTACCGTGATAAGATTAACAAGCCACGGGAGAGCCCAGAAAAGCAGTACTGCCGCCGAAGCTATGATGAATATCTGTCCTAAGCGTTTCATGCGTGAAGCCCCTCCTTGAAGCGTGCCGTGCCATGGAAAAGGAGCACGGCGGAACAAAGTACATATATTATGAGCCAGGGCAGGAAGCCGTTGTAGGCCTCCGGGACCTGAGAAAGATACATTATCCTCAGAAGCCCGGCCATAAGGAGCAGAATAACCACCCTCATCCCCCATGCGGGCTCAAGGCAAATGGAGGCGGTGAAAAGATATGCCGCCCAGCCTGCGAGGTACCACACAAGCGTAGTTACGGTGATGCGGCTCACCAGTTCGGCCACTATCCATTTTTTAAGCACAAGGGCCGATACAGTGGCCTGCAGGGCGAAAAGGGTGGTCAGGCACACAAGGCCGTAGGCGGCGATGAGCAGTATCATCCGGCCCTGCGGATATGGCAGGTGCAGGGTGAGTTTCAGGCGCTTCTGCTGGATTTCGGGCAGGAACTGCGCCAGAGCAAGGACTGCGCCGGCTACGGGAGGAAGATAGCGCAGGATTTCCAGGAGCACTGTGTCTTTGGCCACCAGAGTTCCCCACAGGATTCCGCCGCCGCGGAACTCCACAACCTTTGAAAGGTTCAGGAAACAGTAAAAGGAAAAGCCTGCAAGCACCACCGCAATGCCCAGAAGCAGCCAGCGGGTCTTGAGCCATTCCTTGTATATTATCATTTTGGTCATATTAATAATTGTTAACGTTACCCCTTCCCTAAAATCAATACTTTCCTGTTAGTTCAATGAAGATGTCTTCCAGTGTGAGGCCGGGATAGCGGGCCATCAGGGCCGAAGCTTCCTCCTGCACAAGGATGCTGCCGTAGTCCATCACAATCACTTCGTCCACAAGCTTTTCCAGGTCCTGGATGATGTGGGATGTGAGGAATACGGTCTTTCCTTCGGCCTTGGCGTAATCCCTCAGGTATTCGCAGAAGAGCCTTCGGTAGCCGGGGTCAAGGCCAAGAGAGAAGTCGTCCAGGACCAGAAGGTCGGCGTTTTGGGCAAGGATAAGGCCCAACGCCACCTGCGAACGCTGCCCGTTGGACATGCGGGAAATCTTCTGCCCGGGGGCCACTTTCAGCTTTTCCATAAGACCGTAATAGGCGTCACGGTTCCACTTGGGATAGAAGGCCGAATAGAATTTCTCTATCTGGGAAATAGTCATGTAAGCGTACTGAACGTGGCCTTCCAGAAGCAGCGCGATACGGCTCCTTGTGGCTGGTGTAATATGCTGAACGTCCTCGCCGAAAATGCGGCAGCTGCCGCTTTGGGGCTTCAGATAGCCCATCAGAATGTTGATGGTGGTGGTTTTTCCGGTGCCGTTCTTGCCCAGAAGGCCCACTATCCGGCCCGGCGCCACCTCGAAATTCAAATCCTCGTAAATCTTTCTTTTCCCATAGTAATGAGTAAGATGCTCACAGGAAATAACGCTGTCTGCCATATTGCAATATTTGAGTATGCAAAGGTACAGCCAGTTTACAGAGCTTGAAATCCCAATTTATGGGGATTTTTTTTGGGGGGGGGCGCTAAGGTATGCACAATCTGTTTGGACGAGGTCTGCGGCGTTTTGGACGAAGTCCGAAAACAGGTGCTGGACCAGGTCCACGACATGTGCCTTACAAGCCCCTATATTGCCGAAGTGCTGGACCTGGTCCAAGGGTTATAATTGGACCAAGTCCAAAAATACATGAGACCGCGTCCATTCATGCGCTGGACCAGGTCCAGCACATACGGGACTTTTTCAGCGCCCTCAGGAAAAAATCAGACCTGGCACGTTTTCATGCGGACCTGCGGCACTCTGCGACCAGGCTGCGACGGTTTTTACCCAAATCTGGAGTTGAACTACCATTCTTTTTCCGTATATTTGTTATCACTATACGGTAAGCCGTGGGTAACAAAAAACTGATATGGAAAATACCCGTCACCATCCTGGGTGCGGTTTTGGGGCTGGTACTGTTGCTGGTAATAGCAGTGACGGTTATCATTTCCGTTCCAAAAGTCCGTACGGCTATACTTCAGAAGTGCGTGACGATAATCAGTGAACGGACCGACCTTGACGTAGATTTGGGACGGCTTTATCTGTCTCCGTTCCATCATTCTCCGAAGATACTTTACTACGCGTACAAAGGGAAGGGAGACCTGCCGCTTGATGTGGATATAGACAGCCTGTACATAGGTCATCGCGGCCAGGATACCCTGCTGTTTGTGCATACTCTGCGTCTGCGGGGACTTATGAAAGGAGATTCTGACGCGGCCCTGATGGACCGTACCATTGTAGTGGACAAGTTGCTGCTGGAGAGGGCTACGGTCCATTCTGATACCCTGATAGGCTCGGTTGGAATTGATGCTTTGGTAGGCCACCTGCAGGTAAAGAGCCCCGGCCTGAACATTGGCAAAGGAGAATATCCGCTGCACGGCCTTACGCTGGCCGATGTTGATCTGGCGATTGAGCTTCGCGGCAAGTCCTCCGACACGCCTGAAGACACCACATCCACGCCTATGGCATTCGACATTCCGGACGGAGAGCTAAGCAACGTGCGATTCGTCCTCAATCCGATGGGGCTGGTCATCAGCGCAGGCTCTCTGGGCACCGACGTCCTGGCAGATGTAGGAAACAGCCTTTACGACGTAAGAAGCATCAAGATTGGCAATGCATCCCTCGCCCTCAACTCCCTGTACCTGCCTTTTGAAGCCATCGAAGGCGATGTCCGGGTGGACCTGGGGGCCAATATGATCGAGTCCAACAGCCTGTACGTCCAATCCGATGAATTCGGCGCAAAGGCAGACCTCTCGGCCACAAGGCTGGACCTGGAGACCATGAGGGCCGATATAACCGCCGCAGCCGATTATCGCGGCAGCATGGCAAGGCTCAAGGGTTACTACGATATCGACGACGAGGCGTATGACATGCAGGTTAATGTCCTGAAAGTGGACGCCAGTCCCTTCCTTGAGGGCAGTCACAAGGTGAATCTGACCGGCGACATCCACGCACAAGGTCAGGGAATAGACCTCCATTCCTCCGCCATCAGGAGCAAAGTGAACGTGCGTCTTGCCGATTGCATATATGACGATATCAATGCCTCAGGCCTGGAACTGGACGCAACGCTCTCAGGCAAAACGGTGAACGGAAACCTGAATCTGCCAGTCTCAATGACCGGCGACAGCCTGCGTGTGAAGGCCCTGACAGAGCACCGCTTCTCAGTGAAGGACTTTCTCACTCCAAAACGGATAAGCGTCGATTATCACTCGCAGATAAGCAACCTTATTGCGCACGTTGCCGGGGAAGACCTGGATATAGACCGCCTGAACCTGGATTTCAGTACGGATAAAAATACAGAGCTCCATGCCATCGCTAATGGGCTTAGCCTGGATGCGCATAGTCCCATGCATGTGCTCACGCTTCTGGACCAAGTAATGCCGCTCCTTGCGGTGGTTCAGGACTCAAGCTTCGTCAATTCCATAACTTCCCTCCATGACCTCACTCAGTTGGATACGCTAAGGCACCTTATCCCGGCCCTGAAGGCAGATATCAAAGTGGCAAAAGGCAGCCCGCTTCACCCCGTCCTCCAGAGTAAAGGACTGGATTTGGATAACCTGGCTGTGTCGATAAAGTCCGATCCCGTCAGCTCCGACCTTGCCCTGGACGCATCCATCCCTGTTATCGGCAATCCGGCCGACAGTACTGCCCTGCGTTTACCCGCCGCCAAGGCCTCCGTGCGTGTAAACATGACCGAAGGCAAAACCTCTGCCTCGCTCAGGGCCGATTCCAATATCACGGACGGCGTGATGAATCTGGATAATTTGAGCACGGACGCCGCGTTCAAGCTTGACCTGCAGCGCACTGGCAGGGATCTTAACGGTACCGGACACCTCGCGCTGAACAGCCTCCGCTATAACGATATGAATCTGGGGGACCGCACGGCCGACATCGTTATTTCCCCATCTAAGCAGTATGAGAACTCCATCCGCGCCGATGTCCGTCTGGACGACATCCCCGCAGAACTGGTCAATGGCATCTTACATAGGGACGATGTGGATCTGGCCGGATTCATTCAGGCCAAAGGTGCCGCAGACGGCCTGCCAGGTAATATGGATTTATCGGCCGAAGTCCTGCCACGTGACGTAAGCGTATTGTACAAGCCCTACGACGTTAAGCTGAGGATTGGTGAAACGCCCGTTGTGATGTCCCACAATGTCGTTGATTTTGGCGGTTTGCGTATCTATGGCGCGGACAGCACTTATCTGGCCCTGAACGGAGGAATGAATCTGGAGACCATGCTGCTGGATATTGGCATTGACGCCAGCAATTTCTCTCCAGCAAAACTCCCGAAGGACGGTCCCATACCCGTCTACGGTTATCTGGCCACTGACATAAACGGCCGCGTGACCGGGCCTCTGGACGGCATCCTCGCAGACATCGATATTACCGTCCTTCCAGAGACTGACATCACCTACCCCATAGACCAGAAAAATTTGGCGCAGGTGCGGCCAAGCGGTACCGTCAACGTGCAGTACAGCAGCGCCGGCGGGGACATCAACCTTGGCGGAACAATCAACGTGGACGACGGAGAGGTCCGTTACTCGCCAAAACTCTACCCCATGATGCCTTTCCGAGTGGATCCCGGAAGTCACGTCAACTTCAACGGCCCGCTTGGCCGGACGATGATTGACGTCTCTGCTTCGCAGCAGGTAAAGGCCGATGTCGAGTCCGCTGACGAGGAAACCCGCCGTGTGACCTTCAACACGGGCGTACGCGTGAAGAGCGAGCTGGATTCGCTTGGAATCGGTGCCATCGGCTTCTTCCTGGAAGCGCCCGACGACGAAACGATTACGCACGAACTTGCTTCCATGGACCAGGAAACCAAGGAAGGCGTTGCGGCGGCCCTTCTGGCAACCGGAATGTATATGGGCGACAGCAATGTGGCCGCTCAAAGAGGTGGCTATGCCCTCTCCAGCATCATCAACAGCCGCATCAATGCCGCTCTGGCCAATTCCAAGATGGGGAAGATAGTTGACGTAGATATCAGCAGCGGACAGACGGAACACGCTTCAGGACGGACAAACGATATGAATATTTCCCTCAGCAAGTCCCTGTTCAAAGACAAGCTGCGCATCACCTTGGGGTCCGTCATTTCGGACAATCCTGAGGTAAATAAGGCCAACGGCTTTCTGAACCAGGCATCGGCCGACTATAAACTGAACAAGGACGGCAACATATTGCTGCGTCTGTTCACGAAGCGGGATTACGACAATGTCTTTGAAGGAGAACTGATGAAGTCCGGTCTGGGCGTGGTGGCCACAAAGCAGTGGATAAGAGGTGAACACACATACAAGTTCAACACTGATGCCGATATTGCATATAGGTCCAACAAAAGCCTCGGCCCCAACCTTACCCTCACCCAGTCCATGAAAAATCTCATGGGACACGGGGAAACCATCTCTTTGAAGGGCTTCGGGGCTTACTATTGGTCGCTGCGTAACAGGCAGCCCGGAGACCCGCAAAAAACCGACACCTACAAATTCGGAGTCGACGCAGCGCTGGTATTCCCTTATCTGCAGTGGTTTGGGGATAATCTCCCTGACGGAGATACCCGCTACCGTATCGGTTATAAGTACGAGAATGTGGCCGGCGGGTACGGCGTGCACAAGTTATCCGGGGCATTTTCGTATTTCATCCGTCCGGGTGGCTTTGTTACACATACTGTCACGCCTCTCTCTCTTTCCTTAGCCAGGACCAAGGTATCGGACGATGTCATGCACACCATAACGGAGAATCCGGAAATCCTCAAGATGCTGGCCAGCAACGAGCTTGTTCCTGCTGTCGGCTATGCTGTGACTTATAACGATTACCGGTCCGGACGGGCGGTCAATACCATGATCGACGTGGAAATCAAGGAAGCGGGAAACCTGACGAACGCCATTTATTGCGCTTTCGGGCACAAGTGGAACGAGAAGGATAAATCTTTCGGCAAAATACCCTTCAATCAGTTTGTTAAGCTGACGGCGGAACTGTGGAACAAGTTCAATATTACGGAGCGTGTTTGCTTTGCAACGCGCCTTTACGCCGGTGCCAACCTGCCGCTTGGAAACTCTGTGGAATCCCCGCTTTCAGAAGCCCTATATGCCGGCGGCACCAACAGCATGCGCGCGGCCGAGCCTTACTCCTACGGACCGGGTAATTTCCACAGCACCAAATTCAACCAGAACTATTTCCACTCAGGTGACATAAAACTGGAGGCCAACGCAGAGCTCCGCTTCCCCCTTGTTTGGAAAATCAACGGCGCAGTTTTCGTGGATGCAGGCAACACGTGGAACTGGCGTAATACCTTGGATCAGCTGGATCCGGAAGACTATGAGGCGTTTGCGCAGCTTATGGGCCTGACGGAGAAGCTGTATGACGGAATTATCAACAACCCCTACCTTGCCAACCAAATAGCCCTGGGAACCGGTGCCGGAATCCGCCTGGACCTTGACGGCCTTGTCATACGCCTGGACCTGGGCTTCGCCATCCACGCTCCATACCAGACATACAAGTACACCAAGGAACTGACTCCCGATTACACCCGGCCCATCACCACCTACTACAACATGCCCAGCGTCCTTGACGCCCTCCGCCTCAACTTCGGCGTGGGCTATCCGTTCTGATTAGTGACACATGAACGAAAAATGCCGGCCTTTCCGGACCGGCATTTTAGAATCTCTGATGAACCTAGGCTTAGCGGAGCTGGAAAATCACGGGGAAGGTGTAGGTAACCTTAACGGCGCGGTCGCGCTGACGTCCGGGCTTCCACTTTGGAGAGCTGGATACTACGCGGACAGCCTCTGCGTCAAGCGAAGGGTCCACGCCACGGAGAACGCGTACGTTGGTTGGCAAGGATGAGGCCAAGCGCCACCTGCGAACGCTGCCCGGTCAGGGACCTTGTCTGTCACGGCCCATCCTCGCCAAACCGTCGCAGGTCTGTGCTATTTCGTCGCAGGTCTGTGCTATTTCGTCGCAGGTCACACACTTGCTGTCGCAGTTCCGTTTTTTTAGGCCGAACTGCGACGCAAATCGTTCTCTCACGGCACAGAACGTCGCAGTTCAGCGTTTTTTTTCGGACCTGCGACGTTTTACTCCCAGACCTGGGACGTTTTCATGCGGACCTGTAGACCTGGGGCTTTCCGTTAAATGGTCTGAATTCAATCTGGGTGCCACATCTCCGGAAGAATACGGGGCCTACTTCTCATGGGGAGAGACAAGCCCCAAGTATGAGTACAACTGGGAAAACTATAAGTGGGCGGGAAGCGGTGAAGATATCGTCACAAAGTATTGCCCTGCCGGGGAAAATGACCATTGGTCCGGTAGCGGTCTTTGTGATGACAAAAATTCTCTTGATATGGAGGATGATGCCGCCAGAGTTCTTCTTGGTGGAGGATGGAGAATTCCTTCTGTCGCCGAGTGTGAGGAACTCCTGCGAGAATGCGCCATTTCATACCAGAGCCGGAGAGGTGACTGGGGCGAGGATATCTTGGGTTGGAAGGTTACAGGCCCTAATGGGAACAGTATCTTCCTGCCTGCTGCGGGACTGAGGATAACATATATCTCGGATCCCGACTTCCAGCTGCATAACGAATTGTATAACGCCGAACAGACCTACGGAGTCTATCAAACAAGAGACGCGTCTTATCCGCCGGAACCGATTTTTGATTGGTCGGCTAGCCTTAAGATTTTGATTATTGATTGCGGTAGTTTCACACAGGGAGCCATAGGTGGCAATTATCGTCATAGCGGAATCCCTATCCGTCCCGTGCTGTAATAATAATTCCTTTTTCCTAGTATCACTGCCGCAAAAAAATCCGCGCCTATTGGTAGACGCGGATCCAATCGATTTCGTAGGTAGATTCGCTGAAATTCTTATCCACTGCTCCGCCCCAGCTGCCGCCGATGGCAAGGTTCAACTTGATGTAGAAATCCTTGTCGAAGCCCCAGTCGGGGTTGCTGTCGGCCGGTTGGTAATTCGGGAATGGATTGGGAGCATAGTAGAACTGCTGACCGTCCATGAAGGCTTTCACATAGGTGTGGGTCCATTCCATCCCGAAATAGTGCCACTTGCCGCCAGGATTGCTGATGTCCGTCTGGCCGTAGTACGGATAGTGCTTGCCGGTAGTGGGATCATCATAGCCGCTGCTTCCGCCTGCTTCGGGCGTGGCGTTGTAGCTGTGCGCCGAGAAGTAGTACACGTCGGGGTTGTCGTTCGGCACATATTCCATGATGTCCAGTTCGCCGCCTTTGCAGGATTCGTCCCGCACCCAGGAAGGATACTTGTTCGGGTTGGGAAGCATCCAGAAGGCCGACCAGGTGCCGGCTTCGACCGGAAGCTTTGCCTTCATCTCTATGTAGCCGTACTTCCACCTGTCCTTGGTGGACATACGGGCCGAGATGTAGGAGCAGTTGTCCGTGTCGCTCCGGGGAGTGACCTTGTAGGCCTTGATTTTCAGCGTTCCGTCGCTCACGAAGGCCGTCTGCTGCCCGGTACGGGAGTACACGCCGTTGGCGCAGTAATACTGCAGTTCGTCGTTGCCCCAGCCGGTGCCGCCGCTTTCAAAAGTCCACTTGTCGGAGAGGTCCTCCCCGTCCGTAAATTCATCGCTCCATACCAGCGAATAGCCTGCCGGCGCAAAGCCGTCAGAAGGGGACGAGTCTCCGATGGTGCCAAGGTTAAGCACCACGCCGGGCTTGATGGTCAGCGCCTTGCTCTGCGTCTTCGTTACCGTTCCGGAAGGGGTGACGAACTCCAGCTTTATGCCGCTCGCAAGGGTTCCAGGCGCTGCCGCCACGTAGTAGCTGTGCCCGGTGGCAAAAACGCTGCCGGAGGCCGGTATAACGCTGATGGTGCTGACACCGGCGGCAACGGTCAGTGCGGGAGTACCGCTCATGCCGATGGTAACGCTGCCGGCAATAGCTTCGCCGCCAAGGGCCGAAATGCGGATTTCACTGACGTTCATCAATGTGCCGCCCAGGATGAAGCGCAGCACGCCGGCCACTGTTGTGAAGATCAGGTTCGTGCCGCTGGTCTTGGCAACGGAAAGGTTGGCGAAGCCGGTGCTTCCGTCGGCCGAAGCCTTGACCGAAGACGGGATAGACGTTGAGATGACGGTCCCGGAAAGCGACGCCCCTGCCGAATAAGGGTAAAGGGCATAGTAGGTGCCTGCATTGGCAGCCTTGCCCTTCAGGGGTGTAGAACTTCCGGTGCTCTGGGCCGTGAAGGCGTTGTTGGACACGCCGTCGAAAAGGCTCACCAGGTCGCCGCTTATCCAGCTTATGGAATAAGTGCTTCCGCCAGGGGAAACGGACGTTTTGGTATCGAATCCAGCTGTAAAGACGAGTGAGCCGTTTCCGTCGTCTGAGGAGACGACGGAAACGCTCTGCTCTTTACTGCATGCCGCAAAAACCGTAATAAGCGTTAGCGCGGCAAGGATTCTTTTACCACTGGACGTCATAGTCTTCGCCCGTCAGTTCTTGAAACCCGGCAGTTTCCTCGCGGTCGTCGCCAGGCTCCTGGGGTGTTCCGTCCGGATCGTACTCTACGTACAGATAATACAGATAGAGGGCGCCGTTGGTTGCCGATGAAAGCTCGATTTCGATCTCGCCTGCTGCGCTGCCGTTGAAGACGGCCTCGTAGTCACCGTCGCCGTGGTATACGGGAGTGCCGAATGCTGCACCGCCAACCTTACAGCTCACAACCAGGCTCCGACCGTCGGTAATACCGGAGTTGTAGCCAAGGGTAATGCTGGTGATTTCGCCGGGGAAGGAAGCGGAACTGAGCTTGAAGGAAGAAACGGTCATGCCGCCGGTACCAAGCTGGATACCCTTTCTCCAACCTTCGGTGCCCGCCCACTCGAAGTAACCTGCATCGGTCACGCTCCAAGTAGCGCCGGAAAGGACATCCGGGTTGGTGAGCTCGTCAAAGTAATAGCCGTCTTCATAATCACCGTGGTCGTAGATGGGGCCGATGCCGAAGTCACCGTTGGCGAATTCGTGCCTGTAGGGGCATTCCATTATGGGTTCGGGAACGTCGTCGATGCTGTTGATGACACCAATGTTCATAACTTTGCCAGCGCTGATGGTAAGGGCCTTTTCCTGGGTCTTGGTCACCTTGCCGTTTGCGGTTACGAATTCAAGGGCGATACCGCTTGCGAGAGTCGCAGGGGCAGCTGCCACATAGTAGCTGTGTCCGGTTTCGAAAACGTTGCCGGAGGCAGGGGTTACGGTGATGCTACTTACGCCGTCAGCGACGCTGAGGACGGGGTTGCCGCTCATGTCGATGGAGGCGCTGCCGGCGAGGGTTTCACCGCCAACGGCCTTGATGTGGATCTCTTTGATGCCGGTTGCTTCGGCGCCAAGGGTGAATTTGATCATACCCACGACGGTTGCGAAGCTGAGGGTGGTGCCGCTGGTCTTGGCGACGGAAATGTTGGCGAAGTGTGCCGATCCGTCGGCCGTCAATGCTGCCGATGCAGGAATTGCAGTGGAAATGACGGCGCCGTTGAGCGCCGCATTTGCTGCGTAAGGATAGAGCGCATAGTAGGTGTTGGCGTCCTTGGCCTGACCGGTAAGGGTGGTGGACAGGCCGGCTTCCTTGGCGGTGAATACGTTGTTTGCTTCGCCGTCGAAGATGCTCACCTGGTCCCCTGCTTCCCAGGAGATGGCGTACTTGTTGGTACCTTCGTCGTAAGTGACGGAAGTCTTGGTGAGGAATCCCGCGGTGAATTCCTTTTCTACGGGGCCGACCGGCTCCCTGCGGCATGCCGCCAGGCTCATTACTGCCAGGGCTGCCAGAAGAATGCTTTTAGTTTTCATAGTGTGTGTTTATGTGTGTGTGATTGATTATTCTGCCGCATCGAAAAGAAGAGTCCAGACTTCGCCCCAAGTTTCGACATCCACCGTCAGCTTGGTCTCGGACAGTTCCTTGATTTCATAGACGCCATTCATGTCTGCCTGGACAAATACCAGCAGGTATCCATATTCGACGTTCAGGAAGGTCTTCTCTCCTTCGGATGAAACCGACCAGCTGAAACTGCTCACCGGATCATAGTCGTCGGGATTAATCAGACCGCCTACCCAGGTGTGGTCGAAGGTTTGTCCATTGTTGGCCGTGCAGTCAAATGACATGCTGCCGCCGCTGCTCAGAGTCAGGATGTTGCCCACGGAAGTAGTAACACTGTTACCGGCTTCTTTCACTCCTGTCAGCACCCAGCTGTGGGCAATCAGAAGTTCTTCCGTTGTCGCGGGAGTGGGAGGAGTGGGGGGCGTAGGAGTATCTTCTACTGCATCGAACTGAAGGGTCCAGACTTCACCCCAAGTTTCGATATCCACAGTCAGCTTGGTCTCGGACAGTTCTTTGATCTCATAGACGCCAGTCATGTCTGACTGGGCAAATACCAGAAGGTAACCGTCGGTTACAGTAATAAAGTCTGTTCCGCTTTCGTTAGAGAGCGACCAGCCCATATCACTGACATTTCCGTAGTCGTCCGGACCGATAAGCCCGCCCACCCAGGTGTGGTCGTAGGTTTGTCCGTTATTGGCCGTGCAGTCGAATGCCATAGTGCCGTCGCTGTTCAGCGTCAGGATATTGCCTACGGAAGTAGTCACACTGTTACCAACCTCTTTCACTCCAGTCAGCTTCCAGCTGCGGGAGGTCAGCAGGTACTCTACCATAGAAATACGCGTAGCCTTGCTGCTGCCGAGGTCAAGGTTGATAGGCTGCAGATGGCCGCGTTCGAAGTCAAGTGCGCTGGCAAGGGTGTAGGTGTACACGGCCTTGTCGGTGGTAACCGTGATGGTGCCGCTGAAGCTGCCGGGGGCGATGACCTGGTACAGTTTTACGCCGTTTTCCTTGGCCCCACCGACTGCTGCTGGAGTGGAAAGGACTGATATTACGGTGGATTCGGTAAGAGCGGCATAAGGGTCAGGAAGGGTTCCCTGCTCCACGGCGTTGATATCCAAAGCGGTGAGATCCATGGTGAAGTCACCGGCGATGGGCGAATTTGCGGTGAATGCCACGCTTTCCACTGTTTCGGCGGCGAACTCTGTGTCGGATGAGTATACGTTATACCGGACCAGGGCGCCGAGGTTAATGAACTGGGCCGAGGCAATTGGTGTATCGCCGGCTGCCAGGTTCTCACCAATCACGACAGGAATAGCTGCCAGTGGCATGCAGCTCGAGATGGTGCTGCCGTCCTGTGTGACAGGGATGGAGAACGGAGCGGCGGTAATGTCCAGCTCACCGTCCTGGTAAGGCGCGTAGGCGTAGATGGTGGAGCCTGCGGCCAGAGGGGCGGTGCTGCTTACGACAAAGCTGCGAGGGTCGGTGTTCATATCGACCTCCGAGCTACCTGCCTTGTCGGTGAACCAGCCGATCATGTCGCCGTCTTCCCAGGCCATGTGGTCTTCTTCGAAGACGGCCTTGGTGGCGCCGTCGATGGCAAGTACGTAAGTGTAGGGGCCTTCCGGTTTAGGTGTTACGGAAGGTTTCTCTTCCTGGCGACATGATGCCAGCGCGATTGTGGCCATGGCCACGAATGCAAGATACTGAATGTGTTTCATCATGGCCGGCTTTTAGTTGTCAGAAAAGATATCGTCGTCAAATTCTTCGTCAAACTCCACGATTTCCGTGTTGTTGTGACTGTTGAAGGAAACGCACAGGAGCGCTTCCAAGTCCATTTCCCGAAACCTTATTCCGGGAGAGATGTACGGGTGTTTCATAGTCATGACTATAATAGGCTATTATTCTACCCCTATATACACGAAAAACCGGCTTTGCGTTTAAAGCCGGTGGAAATTTTTAGCACTTGTTTTTGACAGATTCTTTTTGTTTCTGTCAAAATTTCGCTATTTTTGACACTTGAAGGAAAAACTGTCAAAAAAATGGAAGCATACGACCGTAACATACCATACAATCAGTTGCCTCCGCTGCCTCCTGCAACTGTATTATATCATGACGAGGATGTAGTCAATAAGCTTATGCAGGCCAGTCGTCGCTTGGCAGAATTGAAGGGCCTTGCATCCACGCTCCCCAATCAGTCTATCTTTGTGAACACCATCGCGCTGAGGGAAGCCAAAGCCAGTAGCGCAATAGAAAATATCTTCACGACCGATGACGAACTCTACCGTTCACTGTCATATCAGGAGGATGATTATCTGGAAGGCCCGGCGAAAGAGATTCTTCACTACAGGGAAGCTCTTTGGAAGGGTTATCAGGACATCGTGGCCGACAAGAACTTGACTCTGGAAACTATAATTGACGTTTACCGTGAAGTAAAACGGACGAAAGACGGAATTCGCCCTTACCAGGCAGAGGTAGTCATCAAGAAAAGGGGTTGGGGTTCCATGGTGGCTGAAACCGTTTATACCCCTCCCAGAGGGAAAGGCGTGGTCGAGAAGAAAATGGCAGAGCTCATTGATTTTCTGAATGACGATACAAAGTATCCGTTAGATTCTCTGCTGAAAATGGCCATGGCTCACTATCAGTTCGAGGCGATACATCCATTTCGTGACGGCAACGGCCGTACCGGACGAATACTATGCATCCTGTATCTGATTCAAAAGCAGTTGCTGGATTTGCCCATTCTGTATCTTAGTGCCTACATTCTGCAGAATAAGGACGACTACTATTACAGGCTCAACAGTATAACAGGCACGTTGCTGTGGAAACCATGGATTATATATATGCTGGAAGCTGTTTCCCAGACTGCCGAATACACCACCGACAAGATTTTGCGCATAAAAGCCCTGATGGAAAAGACACGCAAGGTCATGCTGGATAACAAGCTTCCTGTAGCCAGAATGGATATCCCAAAACTGTTTGAGCAACCATACATCCGGCCTAAGAATCTTCTTTCAGACAAGATAAAGAGCATAAACACCGCCAAGAAATACCTTGCTGAATTGGAATCTCTGGGTATGCTAAGCAAGGAAAAGGTTGGAAAGGAATACATCTGGTTTAACACCGAGTTGATGAACATCCTATCGGATTGAACGAATACTGCCGCCTTATTGAAAATGTAGCAGGTCCGGGGAAAACGGCTGAACCGCGACACTTGGGGCTGTGGGGGCCGACAAGTGTCGCGGTTTAGCCATAAATACTGACCTGAAACGTTATTGCTGGTATACTCTTACGTAGTCGATCTCGAAGGTTTCGGCGCTGAAATCACTGGCGGGGGTTCCGCCCCAGTCTCCGCCGACTGCAAGATTGAGCTTGATGTAGAACTCCTGCTCAAAACCCCAGTAAGGCAGGTTAACCGTGCCGGGGTAAGGATTGGGAGCGTAATAGTACTGCTCTCCGTCGATGAAGGCCCTGATTTCGGTTTGAGTCCAAAGCATCGAGTAGGTGTGCCACGCGGTGGGGTCTGCTACGGTGCCATAGGAATGGTAGCTATATGTGTCTCCCGTCACAGGATGGACGTATCCGACATAATCGCCTTCTCCTTCGGCTTCTCCGGTCGAATAGTAACTGTGGGCCGAGAAGTAGATATTGTTTACGCCATCATTAGGCACATGCTCGATTATGTCAAGCTCTCCACCATCCATGCTGCTGTCGCGCACCCAGGATGAACCGTATTGGGGCAGCATCCAGAAAGCCGACCAGCAGCCTGCCTTTATAGGCAGCTTTGCTCGCATTTCGATGTATCCGTACTTCCAGCTGTCATTGGTGTTCATACGGGCCGATATATAGCTTTTATTAGCCGTACTGCTACTGGCCGTCACCTTGTAAGCCGTTATCTTCAGCGTTCCGTCACTGCTGATTGCAGCTGTATTGTAGGTGGTTTTGTTCTTACCGCTGCCCAAGTCAATGGTTCCGCCAGCACAATAGTATTGTCGCTCTTTGTTGCCCCAGCCAGTTCCGCCGGACTCGAAGTACCAGTTGTCGGAGAGGTCCTCACCGTAATCAAACTCGTCGCGCCATGCCAGGGTGTACCCTTCCGGGGGCAACGAGTCCCCCGGACTTCATATGGGTGCGCCGCCTGTGGTATATTCAACCTCGATAAACTCCAAGAAAGCAGGAATATTATCTGTTGAATGAAGGGTAATGATTATTTCACCACTCCCACTACCTGAGAATTCTGCATGAACACCACTATTAACGGCCGTCCCAAAACTATTGCCGCCAACAGTACAACTAACAGTTATCGGGTTATCAGCTTCGAAACCAAGTTTTACTCTGGTTATTGTTCCTGAGAAGTCAGAGGATGAGAGCATATAATCTGATATCCTAGATGAGTAAGATCCAAGCTGAATAGCCCATCCAATCCACTCAAAATATCCTCCAGCATCATAAACGGGGTTACTGTTGTTGGTTTGTGACAAAGTCCAGGAAATACCAGTGAGAGTATCAGGGTTAGTCATGCCCCAGTCGAAGTAATAATCTTTATGAGAAGGATCAGAACCGATGCCCCAGTCACCCTGGACAAAATTATGGTGATAAGTGACAGAAGAACCCGGATCCGGAGTGACGCTAACCTCTCCAAATGTTATGGACCAAGTCTCTGAATTCCAAGGTGCGGAAATTACAAGATTGGAAGCATCCAGCACACTGATAGTGAAAGTCATTGCGGGGCTCAGCAGTACCAGAGGATATGAACCTGATGAGAATACAAGTTTTGTATCATTGTCACTGAGAGACCATCTCATGCTTTCCACGTCAGAAGGTGTAATATCTATATCATTTGTAAAATCATGCGTTTTTCCACCATTGGGCGAGCAGTCGAACGTCATGGTATTATCGCTATTGAAAGTTATCTTATTGCCCTGACCACAAGCGTTCCCTGTATAGTCAGCATGTCCACCCCCCCCAGTCTTCAGTGACCTTTTTCAGTTCCCACTGATGTGAAGTAAGCATCTGTTTAACTATACTTGTACGGGTGGCGTTGGCGCTGGCAAGGTCAACGTTAAGGGTCCTGATGGTGGCGCGTTCGAATACCTTACCGGTTGTTACAGGATATTCGTAAATTGCGCCATCGGTTGTTACCGTAACTGTGCCTGAATGGGTGCCAGGAGCAACTACCTGATAGACCTTGATACCGGCCGCTTTGCTGGCGCCGACGGTGGTGGCGGTGGCAAGGGTAGAGGTCACTTCCTTTTCTGTGAGGCCGGAGGGAGCGGGGATGTTGTTTTCGGCTACGGTGGTCAGGTTTACTGTGAAGTCACCTGCAATGTTGGAACCGGAGGTAAATGTTACGCTCTGCACCTTTTCCGCATTGTAGGAAGCGTTTGTAGTATAAATGTTATACTCAATAACAGCGCCCAGGTTGATGAATTTGGCCTCGGCAATGGGTTCATCGGTATTAGCCGCGACCGCATCCGCTATTACAATGGGTACGGACACCATAGGCATGCAGTCAGCGATATCGGCGCCCTGATCGACAGGAATACTCATGGGGACTGCCGTTTTTACCGGATTGCTTGCGAAATAAGCCGTATAAAAAGGCGCATAGGCATAAACCGTCGAATTGGCCGGCAGCGCTGAGGTGCTTTTTACTGGAAACGAGTAAGGTGATGTTTCAAGATCGATAAAAGAGCAATCGGGATTACCGTCATTGATATACCAACCGATATAGTCACCCGCCTGCCAGGACATGTGATCTTCGCCCTCGTTCATGTTGGACTTGGTATCTCCGGCCACTGAAATGGTGTAGGTATATTTCTCGGCCGGTTTCTCATCAGGGACTATTTCTTCTTTTTTGTTGCACGCAACGAGCATAAGACCTGCCAGTGCAACGATCATGTATTTAAGCGTGTGTTTCATCGTCGTCATCTGTTAAAGGTCATCTTCTTCCATCCGGCGCATAATCTCTGTCCGGTCGTTGGAGTCATAAGAGATTGCCACAGTCTGCTCGATCTGCAGCCTGACTACCTCGGTAAAGGGGGGGTGTATAATTATTCTTTGTCATTTCTGATAAACTCTTACCCAGTCAATTTCGTAGGTAGCTTCTTTGAAATCGGCAGCGGGGGTGCCGCCCCAGGTGCCGCCGATGGCCAGGTTCAACTTAAGGTTAAAACGCTGGTCGAAGGGCCAGGTGGCCAGATCGACCGTATTCGGAACGGGATTCGGGGCGTAGAAGTACTCCTCGCCGTCGAAATAGGCCCGTATATACTCGTGCGTCCATTCCATTCCGTAGCAGTGCCAGTCCTGAGGGAAGCTGACCTTGGCATAGTCCGAATAGGGATGCTTGATACCCGTGGCGGGATCCACATAACCGGTGTTGGAACCGGCCTCGCCGGTGGCGTTGTAGCTGTGCGCCGAGAACCACACCCGGTTAGGGTTATCGCCAGGAACATATTCCATAACGTCGATTTCGGCACCGGTCTGCGAAGGATCGCGAACATAGGAAGGACCATCCGTGAGCAGCATCCAGAAAGCCGGCCAGCAGCCCCTGACGGTGGGCAGCTTGGCGCGCATCTCGATGTATCCGTGCTGCCAGCCCTCGTTGGTATTCATACGGGTCGAAATATATTCGCGATTGTCGGACGCATAGGACGGCGCAATTTTGTAGGCCTTGATCTTGAGCGTACCATCGCTCACCAAAGCCGTCTGCTGGCCGGTGGGCTCGTAGATGCCGCCGTCGCAGTAATACTGAAGCTCCTGGTTGCCCCAGCCGGTACCGCCGCTTTCGAAGTGCCAGTTGGAATACAGCTTCACCTGCGAGTCGAACTCATCGCTCCAGACCAGGTGATAACCTGCCGGAGTGTACCCGCCCGTAGGGTCCACCGGCGTGTCGTCGGAAGGCTTTGCGGGGTAATACGGCACATTGCTGCCGGCACCGCCGGCGGTGGATCCCGCGTCAAACCAATACACGGGATCCTTGCCGGAACAGGCCGTCAGGACAAAGATGCCTGACAATATAATAACCAACCGTTTCATTTTACTTGCGCATTATTTGACGGGCGAGAGGAACACGGTAAGCCACTGCTCACTCCAGCTCTGGTAGATTTCCATGCGGACCGTGCCGTCCTTGATGGCTGCCACCGTCCAGCTGGCGTTGAGGCCGTAGTGATAGTTGGCGTTATCGGGAGCAACGCCAGCCTCTCCAGCAAGCACCAGCGGGAAACCGCCCTCAGAGAACTGTACCTTGACAGCGCCGCCTGCAGTGACAATCTTCCACTTGGGGCTGCCGGTAACGGTATAGACTTCGCCGTTTTCAACGCCGTCGTTGTAGATGCGTGCGGCCTCTTCGCCGCCTTCCTCAAGGGGAGGATCGATGCATAAATTCAACGTCAGGGAGCCGTCGGCACCGAAGGTGATGGAGTCGTTGGCCATGTTCGCCGGGACTTCTTCCCCACCGTCGGAGACTGCGAAATACTGCCAGCCGTCACCCCACCAGCCGTAGTCGGAAATCTGGAAGGTCTTGCCGGAAAGTGCCGTCTTGGCAGCGTCCTCGGTCACGTCGCTTTCCACAGGCTCTTCGTACCAGTCGGGAACAAGGGTTACGAAGAACCACTGGCCGTCCTGGTTGTAGAACAAGCGGAAAGACTCGGTTGAGAGGTCACGGATCTGGTACTTGCCGTTGATGCCGCCTTCGTCGCCAATCATGCCGGGGAAACCGCCGTTGGAGAACTGGATCCACTCGGCGTCACCTTCCTTGGCATAGGCCCATTTCTCGTTGCCGGTAACGGTAACGCCTTCCTGAATACCGCCGGTGACACCGTCGTTATAGACACTCTTGTCGGCGCCCTGGTCCAGCTTGAAGGCCCCGCCTTTCTCGAATTTCATGCGGTCGTCGGCGGCGCAGGAGGGAATAGGCAGATTGCCCAGCTCGACATTCTTTTCCTCGGGCCAGTCCTCACCAAAATAGCCGTAGCGGTACAGCTTCCATGTCTCGGAAATCAGGATGTTTTCAGCAGGGCTCAGGTCGGGATCCACGGGTGCCGCCTTGCCGATAGTGAAGCTGAAAGGATAGGGATCGCTCTGTCCGCCGGTGCCGAAAGCTACCAGCGTGCCGTTGTAGGTTCCCTTGGCCGTAAAGGTCTTCGTTACCTCACGCTCGGTGAAGGTGGTCTTGTTGCCGGAGGGCTCGGTTACAGTCCAGAAGGGGGACAGGCCCTCGGCAGCGAAGCGGAACACAACCTCGCCGCTTTCGGCGTCGGCCGTTACGGAGAACATGTCGGCCGTTACCACAGGCTTGCTGGCCGGCTGCACCTTTTCTTCTTTATTGCCGCAGGAGAACGCCATAATGGCGGCTGCAGCAAAGGTCATCAGTTTAAAAAGCAGTTTCATGGTATGTGTGATTAATAATTATTCTGTTTGATGGTGCCCTCGGAGCGGTCGATTTCGGACTGAGGTATGGGCAGGTAGCGTTTCACGGCACTGTATCCCCTGCCGCCGAGGACGGCATCGGCCTTGTCGAAACGGACCAGGTCGAAGAAACGGTGGCCTTCCATCGCGAATTCCAGACGGTATTCGTCCAGGAGGTTGTCCAGGGTGGCCTTCTTTGCGGGAACGCCGGCGCGGTCTCGCACTTCCTTCAAATACTTGTCGGCCGTGGCCTGGTCGCCGCCTGTGCGCACAATTAGCTCGGCGGCTCGCAGGAGCGTCTCCGAATAGCGGTAAATGCGCAGGTTGGTGCGGAAATTCAGTTCCGGGCTGTTGGAGCCGATGTAGTTGGAATTACCGCCGGCACGGGCCATGTATTTCTTGTTGAACATGCCGGTATCGCCCTGGCGTTTGTTGTACTTTTCGCCGGGTTCTGCGTCGGTGTTAAAGTCCATGATGGTCGCGTCGCGTCGCTGGTCACCCTCTTCGTAAGCGGCTTTCAAGGCCTTGCTCACCGGGCCGAAGCCGTAACCCTCGCGGGCGAAGCGGGTACCTTTGTAGGAGTCCGGGCATACGAAGGTTGGATAGATGGTTCCGCCGGGGGCGAAGATGTCTTCCCATTCGCGGTTGGACGGATTGTCGGCATAGTTGATTTCCCAGATGGACTCGCAGTTCCACTCGCCTTCGTCCGTCCAAATGTCTGCAAAATTGGGCGTAAGGGCATAGATGTCGGAACCGATGATTTCCTGCAGCTGGCTCAGGACGCTGGTGTAGCGGCTCTGGTCCTTTTTCAGCATTACTACGTCGGCCCGGAGCATATAGGCGCCGAAGCGGTTCACGCGGCCAACCTGGGTGATGGTAACTGCATCGGGCAGGCGGTTTTCGGACGTGCACCAGTCAAGGTCGTCCATGATCTTGTTGTACAGTTCGTCCTCCGAAATCTGCGGCACGATGTAACTGACGTCCTTGCCGTTGGGATTCACTGTATAATAAGGCACTGAGCCCCAGAACTTCCACAGGATGTGGTAGTAGAAGGCTCTCAGGAAGCGGGCTTCGGCCACATAGCGGTTGCGGTTGGCTTCGGAGATGCCTTCCACGTCGCCTATGCGGTTAACCACGATGTTGCTGCGGTAGATGCCGCGGTAGATGTTCTGCCAGAGGGCGATGAGGCTCTGCTCGGAGGTGAGGCGGTAGTCGAACATCAGCTGCAGGTAGGGGCAGTCGCCGGGGCCGCTTCCGCCTACAGCGTTGTAGTCATCGGCCAGGATGTCCGAAATAAACTGATAGGGATGATATTCGCCCTTGGTAGTGAATTCGCTGGTGCAGAAATCCAGCGCCTGCAAGGGTGCATAGGCCGACATCAGGGCCTTGGCAATATCGTTTTCTGTCTTGTAGCTGTTCTCCTCGGGGATGATGGTCGTAGGCTCCACCTCCAGAAAGGCGGTGGTGCAGGAACCCAGCAGAATGGCCAGCGGAAGAAGGATATATTTCGCTTTCATACGCATCAGAAGGTTAAGTTAATACCTGCCGACAGGGTTCTGGCCTGCGGGTAAACGCCCTTGTCGATACCCAGGGATGTACCGCCGGAAGAGATTTCCGGATCCATCCCGTGGTAGGAGGTAAGGGTGAACAGATTTTCGGCATTCAGATACAGGCGGAGCCTGGAAATGAGGATTTTCCTCGTCCAGCGCTCGGGCAGGGTGTAGCCCAGGGTAAGGTTCCTGAGGCGCAGGAAGGAGCCGTCGTACACCATAAGGTCGGACGAGCGCCAGTTCTGGTTCAGGCCGCCGTCGGCCTCGGCTGTGAGCTTGGGAAGCCTGTTGGAGGTGCCGGGACCTGTCCAGCGGTCCAGCAGATAGGTCTGCATGTTCACCAGCGGGAAGTCGGCGCGGCGGGTTGCGTCGAAAATGTCGCCGCCAAGGGCCGAATAGAAGTTGGCGGAAAGGTCGATGCCCTTCCAAGTAGCGCTGAGGTTCACGCCGAACGTCCAGTCGGGCATGCCCTTGCCTATCTTCACGCGGTCTTCGTCGTCGATGACGCCGTCCCCATTCACGTCCACGAACTTGACGTCACCGGCAGTGGCGTACGGCTGCAGGCGCTCGCCGTCTTTGTTCACGTAGGCCATGGCTTCGATGTCGCTCTGGAAGATGCCGTCGGTCTTGTAACCCCAGAAGAAGGGGAAAGGCTCGCCGTTTTCGGCACGGGAAATGGTACCCAGCGTACCGTGGACGCCGTCCATGTTCTGGTAGCCGGTGTCGTTGCCCAGCTTCACCAGCACGTTCTTGTTATAGGAACCGTTGGCGCCGATGGTGTAGCCGAAGTCACCCAGCTGCTGTTTCCAGGTAAAGTCGAACTCGAAACCGGAGTTGCGCATGTTACCCACGTTGCCCCAGGGCAGGTTGTTGCCGATGTAGGCAGGGAGGGACATGGTCATGAGCATGCCGTTGGTGTGCTTGTCGTAGTAATCCAGGGACAGGCTCAGCTGGTTTTTCAGCAGGCCGATGTCCACACCCACGTCGAACTGGGAAGACTCCTCCCACTTAAGGTCGGCGTTGGAGTAGGACTTGGGGATGATGCCGGGGGCGATGGCTGTCATGCCGCCCACGCCAAGCATATAGCCGGCGATACCCTGCATCATGGACGTATATGCAAACGAACCGATGTTCTGGTTACCGTTCATACCATAGCTCACGCGCAGCTTGGTGCGGTCCAGCCAGGCCGGACGGCCTGCCATAAAGGGCTCGTTGGTGAGGTTCCAGCCCACGGAGACGGAAGGGAAATTGGCCCATTTGTTGGCCGGCGAGAAGTTGGAGGAACCGTCCCGGCGGATGGTGAATTCGGCCATGTACCTTTCGCCGTAGTTGTAGCTGATACGGGCGAAATACGACGCCAGGCGGCTATAGGGGTCCGGGGAGCCGCTTGCGCTGCGCATATTGGAATCCTGGTCGGTTGCGTCGATCCAGGGCTGCTCCACGTTGCGGATCTTGTAGCTGGTGCCGCTTACATAGGCTCCGCTGTGGGAATAGGCGCTATGGCCAAGCAGGGCAGTGAAATTGTGGGCCCTGCCCAGCGTAAAGGTATAGGAAAGGGTGTTTTCCACCTGCCAGGAGAAGCTGCGGGTGAGGGTGGACCACACCGAGGAACTGCCATTCTGGTGGTTGGAGTTCATGTAGTACGGAATGCTGTAGCCGTCGTCCTTGATGATCAGGAGGTCACCACCCACTGAAGACTTGAAGACCAGGCCGGGGATGATTTCCAGTTCGGCATAGCCGCTGGCTACGATTTTGTCCTGCATATAATCGTCAGTGGGCAGATGCAGCATCGCCAGCGGGTTGGGCATGGCGGCGAACTGGTCCCCGACGATGGAGAAAGGCCGGCCCTCGGAATCCTTGATGGCGGTGGGATGCTCGGCCAGAAGGGTTACAGGATCTTCGGCATAGACCGGCAGGATGGGCGACAGGGAAACGGCGCAGCCCAGCACCGAACCGTATTCGCTGTTGGCGCTGATGGACTTGGAATTGTCGTGCGAATAGGTGACGTTGGTTCCCAGACGCAGCCTCTTCAGGAAGAAGCGTTCCTTGTTGTCGAATACCGTATAGTTGTTGTTGGCGCGCAGGGTGACACGGCTGTAATTGGAGTGGTTGTAGTTACCGCCGATGATACCTTCCTGGTAGAAATAGCTTCCGGACAGGAAGTAGTTCATCTTGGCGTTGCCGCCCGAGACGCTTAGCTGATGGTCCAGCACGGGGGCATTGCGGTTGAACACTTCCTTCACCCAGTTGGTGCCTTCGCCAAAGGCATAGGGATCATCGTACACCGGCGCCTGGCCGATGTTCATGTTCATCTCGTTTATCATCAGGGCGTACTGGGTGGCATTGAGCACCTGCGGCATGCGCCAGGGGTTCTGGATGCCGTAGGAACCATTGTAGGAGATGACGCTGCCGCCATCGGCTCCCTGCCTGGTGGTGACCAGGATAACGCCGTTGGCGCCACGGGCACCGTAGATGGCGGCCGATGCAGCATCCTTAAGAACTTCGACCGACTCAATATCGGCCGGGTTGATGTATTCGATGCCGCCGGTTACCGGCATGCCGTCCACGATGTAAAGCGGGTTGGAGTCGTTGATGGTGCCGATACCGCGGATTCTTACGCGGGTGCCGCTGCCGGGCTGGCCGGACGAAGGCGTGATGGTGACGCCGGACACCATACCTTTAAGTACATTATCCACACGCGTAGGTGCGATGCCTCCCAGCTGGTCTCCCTTTACGCTGGAAATGGCCGCCGTCACCACGCTCTTTTTCTGAACGCCATAACCGACGACGACCGATTCGTCCAAAAGAGAGATGTCCTCCTTCAGAACAAGGGGATAATCCGTGGCGCGTCCAAGGGACAGCCAGCGGTCTTCGTAGCCAAGGCATACGACTTTAAGCGCCTTGGCGGTCTGGGGGATGGACAGCGTCCAGCGGCCGTCCATGTCGGTGGTGGCGGCAATCTGAGTGCCTTCCAGCACCACGACGGCCCCGATTACGGGTTCGCCGTTTTCGTCGGTAACTTTGCCGCTTACGGTGCGGTTTTCCTCCTGCTGCGGGTTAGGGACACGAGGGCGGTAAATCTGGATTTGCTTGCCGGAGATGGTCCACTTGATGTCGGAGCCCTCGAAGATGCGGCCCAGGACATCGTTCACGGTGACGTTCTCCATGTGGATGCTGACGTGCCGGGAAAGGTCCACGTCCGTGCTCCTGACCAGCAGGCTGCCGTCAATCTGGTCGCAGAGGACGTCCAGGACCTCATTCACGGTCCCGTCGCAGGACAGTGAAACACGCTCTTTCCCGGTATCCTGCGCCCAGGCCGGAGCCAGGGTAAGCAGAACGCCGAAAAGGGCGGCTGCAAAATGCTTGAACAGTCTTAGCATAGGTTATTATTTCTTATGGATTTCAATCGTGTCGTCCTGGCGATGCCATACGAACTCGTTGTCCACGTCGATGTAGGACAGGATTTCGTCGATGGAAAGGCCGGCGGAGATGATGCCGGTAAACCTTTCGTCCAGGAACTGGCTTTCGTCATACACGAAATGTACGCCGTAATGGCGCTGCAGGCTGGCCAGGATTTCAGGGATGGACTTGTCGGTGAAGACAATCTTGCCGCGGGTCCAGTCGGCCACGTTCTTGTCGGCTGCTTCCAGGCTGATGCGGCCGTCCTTGCGCGAAACCACGCCGCAGGTGCCGGGAGTCAGCGTTGCCTCCGCGACGGCTGAGCTAAGGAGGACCGAACCCTCGAGCAGGGAAACTGAAATCTCAGGTTCTTCGGCATAACTGCGGACGTTGAATACGGTTCCTTTGACCGTTACCGTGGCATTACCGGCCTGTACCTTGAAGGGCTTACGTGCGTTCTTGGCCACTTCGAAGAAGCCTTCGCCATCCAGCTTTACGTTGCGTCCTTTACGGCCGAAGTTGTTAGCGAAACTGAGGGTGGAGCCGGCGTTGAGGCATACGCTTGTGCCGTCCGGAAGAAGAGTCCGGGTGCCAGTTCCGCGAGTGGCTGTGATGGTAGTGACATTGTTCTGGCTCAGGAAGTTTTTGACATCCTGAAGCTTGTTGCCTGTATAGAGGGTGGAGCCAAGGAACAGGACGGCGGCCAGGCTGGCGGCAATGGCCAGGGGACGCCATATTCTTACGGTGCCGCCGCGCATCCTGCGGCTGAGACGGCGGTAATCCTCTTCCCTGGTCTTTTCGAAGGCGGGCATGAATGCCGCCACGTAGGCCTGCTCCATCTCATGGAAGCGGGCGGCGAACTGGGCATCGCTGTCCAGCAGGGAAAGGAATTCGGTCTTTTCGCTATCGCTGAGCTGGCCGGCGAAGTATGCGGCCAGAAGGTTTTCGTGCTGTTCGGTCATTTTACAAATGTATTTTGACCTTATATACACGGAAAACCCGGCTGTCGTTTAAAGCCGGGCTCTATTTTTTCAGATTCTCGCGGATTTTGTCAAGGGCGATTTTGAGCTGGACCCTGACCGTTGAAGGGGAAATACCCAGCCGTTCTGCTATTTCCGAGCTATCCATCCCCTCGTAGAAATGGAGGGAGAACACCTGGGCGCAGCGCTCGGGCAGCTGAGCGGCCAGCCGGACAATCATCTGGACGATGTCCTCAACCTCGTTTTCGTCGTACGGGACTGCGTCGGGGATGCGGTCCAGCAGCTCCAGGGTTAAGCCATTGGCTTTTTTGCTGTCCCTAAGATAATTGTAGCAGGCGTTGCGGACGCCGGAAATCAGATACGGAAGTGGAGGATATTTTAGCTCGGCCCGGCGCTCCCATACCCTGAGAAACACGTCGTTAACCAGCTCGCGGGCTTTTTCGAAGTCGTGGATATAGCTCACGGCCAATCCGCAGAGGTAGGCGTAATATGCGTCGTACAGCATGCGGAAACACTTTGGATCCGAATGCACAATACCCTGCACGGTTATGGGAGTGATTTCCTGCATAATTCACTTCTGGGACACAAAATTACGCAATTTTCCACGAATGGACAAAATGCGGCACACGAAAAATGCCGGCCCGGAAAGGCCGGCATTTTAGAATCTCTGATGAACCGAGGCTTAGCGGAGCTGGAAAATCACGGGGAAGGTGTAGGTAACCTTAACGGCGCGGTCGCGCTGACGTCCGGGCTTCCACTTGGGGGAGCTGGAAACTACGCGGACTGCCTCTGCGTCAAGCGAAGGGTCCACGCCACGGAGAACGCGTACGTTGGTTACGCGGCCGTCGGCCTCTACGGTGAACTGGAGGGTAACACGGCCCTGAACACCGTTTTCCTTGGCGATTTCCGGATAGTTCAGACGCTCGTTAACCCACTTGGAGAAGGTGTTTGCATCGCCTCCGTTAAAGGAAGGCTTCTGTTCCACCAGCTGAAAAGGAATTGCTTCCTCTTCCACTTCTTCTTCCTGAACCTCAACTTCCTTGTAGTCCATGATGTCTACGCCGAGGTTGGAGTCGTCTTCCAGGTTGATGAACATGTCGTCGTCCAGCTTGATGTCATCGTCCACGATGTCGATCTGGTCGGAGAGGACAGGAATCTGGGGAGCTTCGGGCGGGGGCGGGGGAAGCTCGTTCTGGATGGCAATCATTTCCTCTTCGATGAGCACCTGGGTGGTGTCTTCAAGGGCTGCTACTTTGGCATCCTTGGAAGAGAAGTTGAAAGCTGCATACACGATCACGAGAGCAACGACAAGACCTATCTCGGTGAAGAGGAGGCGCTTGTTCTCAAGGCTCGCTTTGTAGGATTTCTTGACTTCCATGATATTTGGTTTTTAAGGTTATTATCCGGATACAAAGGTAGCAAGTATCCCGCCAAAGGCCAAAAAACATGGAAATTTTAATCTCGCAGAGGCGTATTTGTAAACAGCTGAAAATAAACAGCTTACATTAGTCCCTAAAACACAAAATCTCGCAAACGCGGATTTGCGTGTCGAAAACCATCAAAATCCGGCCGTTTTCCAAGGCCATGAAAGGCTATTTCCCAAAGCATGAAAGGAAAAGATCCCTGTCTTTTGCGCCGGAAACCTTAATGCGTTCCTTGAGCCGGTAAATACGATTATAGACGTAAGGTTTGTCCTTCCCGATAAGGGTGGAAATGGTGGTGGAAGAAAAGCCGGAAGCGGCAAAAAGGTACAGCAGAAAATCTTCTTCCTTCCACCTGGGGAAAGCTTCGCGGAGCTTTGACATCACGCCGTCGTAGCTTTCGTCAAGAGACTGTTCCAGCGACTTCTGCACCGACGGATCCGAACGCAGTCCCTCAACTATCGACATTACTTCCTTGAGGATTTTGGGCTGCAGATTCTCGGTGCCTTCATAAATATAGTACTGCTCGCAGAGGCGGTCCAGGGCATCAACCGGGATACCCTTGCGACCGCCTCTCTGCTGCAGCGCTCCAAGCCGGGCCTGAAGGTCTTCGGCCGTGGAGAGTATTTTTTCGTTTTCCTCGCGCTCCTGCAAAAGCTGCTTTTCAAGCTGGGCCTTCCGTGCCCAGAAGTAAAGCACCAGCGTGGCCAGGACGGCCGTAACAAGGAGCGCCAGGGGACCCATAAAGGCTAAAGGTTGCGAAGGAGGTTGGTAAGGGAAACCTTCTTCTCGATCATGTCGCGGAGACTGTCGATAGGAACGCGCTCCTGGGTCATGGTGTCGCGGTCGCGGACGGTGACGCAGTTGTCCTTAAGCGTATCATGGTCGATGGTGACGCAGAAAGGAGTGCCGATTGCATCCTGCCTGCGATAGCGCTTGCCGATGGAATCCTTCTCGTCGTACTGGTAGGAGAAGTCGTACTTGAGGAGGTCAACAACTTTCTGTGCGACCTCCGGAAGGCCGTCCTTCTTCACGAGCGGCATAACGGCAACCTTGATGGGAGCAAGCGGAGCGGGGATGTTCATCACTACCCTTTCCTCGCCGTTATCCAGTTTTTCGACCTGGTAGCTATGGGACAGCACTGCAAGTACCATACGGTCCACGCCGATGGAAGTTTCCACCACGTAAGGAGTGTAGGAGATGTTTTCTTCGGGGTCGAAGTATTCGATCTTCTTGCCGGAGAACTTCTGGTGGTTGCCAAGGTCGAAGTTGGTGCGGCTGTGGATGCCTTCAAGCTCCTTGAAGCCGAAGGGGAAGTTGAACTCGATGTCGGTGGCGGCGTTGGCGTAGTGGGCCAGCTTCTCATGGTCGTGGAAGCGGTAGTTTTCGGCGCCCATGCCAAGGTTGACGTGCCACTTCATGCGGATTTCCTTCCACTTTTTGAACCAGTCAAGTTCGGTTCCGGGCTTGATGAAGAACTGCATTTCCATCTGCTCGAACTCCCTCATGCGGAAGATGAACTGACGGGCCACAATCTCGTTGCGGAAAGCCTTGCCTATCTGGGCTATGCCGAAAGGAATCTTCATTCGGCCTGTCTTCTGGACGTTAAGGTAGTTCACGAAAATGCCCTGGGCAGTCTCCGGACGCAGGTAAATGGTGCTGGCGCCGTCGGCCGTGGAACCCATTGAGGTCTGGAACATCAGGTTGAACTGACGGACCTCGGTCCAGTTGCAGGTGCCGGAAATGGGACAGACGATGTTGTTGTCGATGATGATCTGCCTGTATTCGGCAAGGTCGTTGGCCTTTTCGGCGGCTACATAACGGTCATGCACTGCATCCCACTTGGCCTTTTCGCGAAGGACGTTGGGGTTGGTGGCGCGGAACTGGGCTTCGTCGAAGGCTTCGCCGAATTTCTTGCGGCCCTTGGAAACTTCCTTCTCTATCTTTTCCTCGATCTTGCCAAGGAAATCTTCGATCAGAACATCGGCGCGATAACGCTTTTTGGAATCCTTATTGTCGATGAGGGGGTCGTTGAAGGCGCCCACGTGGCCGGATGCCTCCCAGATACGGGGGTGCATGAAGATGGCCGAATCGATGCCGACGATATTCTCGTTGAGGCGGGTCATCGCTTCCCACCAGTAATTCTTGATGTTGTTCTTGAGCTGCACGCCCATCTGGCCGTAGTCGTACACGGCGGCCAGGCCGTCGTAGATTTCGCTGGAGGGGAAGATGAATCCGTACTCCTTGCAATGGGCTACAAGCACTTTGAAGAGTTCGTCCTGTGTCATATTGTTTTGTTTAATCTTTGTTCTTTATGAGATTCTCTCGCTTCGCTCGGAATGACAATTCTGCTTCGCTCGGAATGACAATTCTGCTTCGCTCGGAATGACAACTTTGCTTCGCTCGGAATGACAACTTTGCTTCGCTCGGAATGACAACTCTGCTTCGCTCGGAATGACAATTCTGCAAATTTACGCTTTTTTTTAGATTATTCGTCTGGCATAGTGATGGAATATTCGGTGCAGCCGTAGCCGGCGAAGTAGCCAAGGGCGCCTTCCACGTTGCCGGGGACATTATTGTAGGAGGACAGGATGGGGATGCTGGCCTGGATGGCGTCGGTGTCGAAAATGCGCCACACACCGGCCATATCCTCATTCATGGAGCAGAATCGCAGGTGAACGGTTGTGCCTGCAGGGAAATAGCTGTGCACTTCCGTTTCGGAAAAGACTCTGGCGCCTCGAAGGATAAGGGCATTGGCATCAGCCCCGTCGGGAAGCTGCTCGTCGTCGATAAGGTTGAGCCTGGTGGGATAGAAAGTGCTGTCCACGCCGTGCACGCGGCTGAAGAATTTGTAATAATTGTGCTCTCCGGGGGGATCTGTAAAATAGGCCCTGATGAGCCATGCCCTCTCGCGCTCACCGTATCTTTCCGTTTTCATGGACGTAAGAGGGACGGCAGCGGGGATGGTAGTCACCGCCCTGGCCTTATGGGTGGCTGTTTCCACCGTCAGGGTGTAGGTTTTTCCTTCCTCACCAATCATGCGGCTTGTGGTATATACATAAGGCGGCAGGCAGCCCTTCCAGGGCATTCCTGTAAGCAGGACCTCGTTTTCACCGTCGCTTATCGACACTTTAGCCCGGCGGATCACATGGGCGTCCAGGGCATCGACATCCTGCTGCTCCTCGCCTGGCCTTATCGTAGTGGTAAGCTGCACCATCGGCGGCTGGCCTGAACAGATCCAGGCCTCTACCACCAGGCGGTCTTCCTGAACCACTGCAGGTGGCTGCCCCTGACAGGCAGCAAGTACAGCCAGTGAAATCAATATGTAAGGAACTTTTGTCATGCCGTTAAAATTTCAGTGAATAGCCGATGGAAGGCATAAAACGTATTCCGATGCCCTCGAAGCTGTATTTGAAACCCGTATCGCTTATTGAAAGATTGCGGTATAAGGGATTCTTGGCACCGAATACATTATACATTGAAAAATTCAGCGCATGGTCCACGATGCCGGTTTTTCCAAGATTGCAGGTTACGCCGATATCGGTACGTAAATACCAGGGCAGACGGGCGCTGTTATGGGGTCCGTACTCGATGAGCAGGTAATTGGACAGGAGGTAAATGTCGGTAGCCGGCGTGTAGGGAGTTCCTGTCGCAGCCAGGGAGGTCAGGGAGAAAACCCATCGGCCCAGCTTGTAGAAGGCCACAAGGTCGGCTTCGAATGTGCGTTCGTGGAAGGCGGGAAGCTCACCTTCTTCTGGGCTGAAAGTGCGCAGGGAACGTCCCCAGGACAGGGAAAGCCACCCTGTAACGGGACCGGACTTCTTGTGCAGCATCATATTGATGCCGAAAGCCCGGCCTTTCCCGCTTCGAAGAGCGCCCTCCAGCGAATACGGGCTGCTGATAATATCCACCAGTCCGTCCCTGTACTCCACCTGATTCTCAAGATTCTTGTAATACAGCTCGGCGGAAAGGCTGAAGCTGTCGTTCCAAAATGATACCTGGTGCTGAATGGAAGCGCCTAAACTGCGCTGCGGCCCGCAAACTGTTCCGGCAAGCATCCAGAATTCGAACGGCAGGCCTATTCCAGTGAAACCAGCCTGAGACAGGTTCTGATGGTAGAGGCCGAGCCTCATGGACAGTTTTCCGCCCCGGTGGAAATCCCACCCTACAGTGACCTCGGGACTCAGTTCAGGGACCCATTTCCCGTCAGGGCCATGCCACAGAATGGATTTCATGGATGCGTCCAGGTCGAAATCTCCCCATTGTCTCATGTACCTGGCATAGACAGTGCCTTCCTGGCCGTACTGAATTTCGGGATTGTCGGCCATGCCGAAATAGGAGCCTTCGGAATAAACCTGCTGCGGATGGGCGACATGGAAAAGGAAGGATCCGCCAAAATAAAGATGGGGATATCGCCACTGCAGGTCGTAGCCGGCAGTGGTTATATGGGAAGGGATGGAGAAGTTTATAGCCGCATAAGACATCACCGGCGACAGGCCATAGTGCGTGACGAAGGCCTTATGCCGGAACTCGGCGCCGCCGGAAAGCGAATGGGAATGGTGGATGGCCGCCATGGCGTTGCGCCAGGGAAGGTCGACCGAAATCGTATTGAAATCGGTGGTGAGAATCACGGCATCGTCTCCGTAATATGCATCGACCCAAAGTTTGTCCTTGTCCGACAGACGCCATATTCCGGTAAGGTTGGCGTCAGTGAAGCCGTATTTGATGTTGGAAGAATCAATGCGAAGGAACTTGCCGTACAGCAAATTAAGGTAGGAGCGCCGGACTGAAGCTGTGAATGAGCCCACTTTTCCCGTTGGCACAGTAACGCTGCCGCCCGCGGCAAGAAGCCCCATCGAGAATTCGCCTCCGAACTTTTGGGCCGGAGCCTGGGGCAGGACTATGTCCAGCTTTCCGCCCAGCCTGTTGGCCTCGGGGGCCGTCGTCGAATAGTCCATGGCGCTGAAATGCGACGGATTGAAGACGGAGAAAAGGCCGAAAAGATGGGATGCCCCATAGATGGGCACTCCGCCGGAAGAAATCAGGTTATGGGAATGATCGTTCCCCTGGATATGGATGCCTGCGTCTATTTCGGACGAAGCCTGCATGGAAGGAAGGTAACGGGAAATCCTTAACGGGTCGGTGCTTCCGAGAAATGCGGGGGTGGTTTTGAGAAGCTCGGCATCCAGCTTAATGGCGCCCTCGGAAAGCTTCAGCATGGACTCGTTTTTCCGCGAAATCAGCACAGACTCCTCCAGAAACAGGGAATCGGTCTGCGCCTGCAAAGGCAGGGAACTTACCCCTGCCAGAACAAAAAGCAAGGGTATGAGTTTACTCCCCTTCACTCTCCGCGGGTTTAAAATACTTGTTTATCCTTTCCGCCCAGCCCTTCAGCGATTCGGACAGGGCACTGTCGGAGAATTCGTCCCATGCACGTGAGGAGCCGTCTTCGAAAAGGAAGACAGGACTTATGTGCCAGTTTCCGGAGCCGTCCATATCCCGGAACACGTCCACGCCAAGGCGGGCCTGTCTGGTTATGCCGCCTTCGTAGAAAACATCCAGGAACAAATTTTCGTTAAGCTTGTCGGCCATTTCCTGCAGTTTTGTAAGGTCGGCACGGATTGAAGGGTATTCTTCCCTGCTCCGCTTCACAAGATCGGCGTCCAGGGTGCCGTGAATCTGGACCTGCCCGAGGAAATCGGCGGTAATTTTTGCCCAACCCGGCTGCTTCTCATTATCCCCCTGAAGTTCGCCGTCGAAAGATATAATCATCTTTCCGTCATGACGAAGGAGGTAAGAAGATGTGGAAAGACCCGGCCTGTCTATCAGGAACTGGTTAATCGTAAGGCTGTAGCCAGCCATCTGCAAATTGCCGCTCAGATATAGCCGGTCCTTGTTTTCGTCCAGAATCCCGTCCCGGTCGCTGTCCATTACGCTGATGTTGAGGGTTGACATTACCCGCGCCGACGTTTCATCGTTAAGGAACATTACCAGGCGACCCGGAACGCGCACTTTTACCTCGTCCCCGTCCACATTCACCTTATATACATCGCTGTTGCTGCCGTAAATCATCTTGAAGGCGGCTCTTTTCCCCTCCGGATATGCTATTATGCTTACCTCGTTGGAGGCGGTGGAAGTGAATTCAAACTTGTGGTCGATTTCCTCGAAGTCGCCGCCGCCCATGTCGGGAAGCGCATAAACCGCATCCTCGCCTTCCTTATACCAGGAGTCGAAGACATCCGTGGACCCGGGATAGGTGCGCGACAGCCAGTCGATATGGTCGGTGAAGTCCAGCACGAAGTCCACTTCCCCGCCCCATTTGTCCACGTCAAGCTCGTCTACAAGGGTTTTTGCCGTCTTTTCAAGGATGTCCTCCTGTTCTTCCGGGGGAATTACCGGCTGCTCTCCCTGCTTGCAGGAAATGGCAAGCAGGCCCAATATAGCAATGTAATAATGAATCTTCATGGCGGGTCAGACTGAATGTTTATGCTGTGTAGGTTTCCACTCCACTTTCATGAAAAGTGCTGCTATTGTAAGTGGTATGAAGGTGGCCATGGAAAAAGGAAACAGAAGTATGTAAAGGAACTGCTTCCACTTGGGAGCGTCAAGATAAGGCATGCACTGGAAGACCAGCACGAGGCCGCAGAAATACCCTGCAATGAAAGGATATACCCAGTTGGAGATGCAGTAGGTAAGGAATTCCGCATTAAAAACTTCGTACGGCATAGGATTGAAGGCCGCCCAGGCCAGGCCCAGAATGGTGTAAAGGATGAACCAGATGAAGGAAAAAGCGGGGATGGGGGTGATGTGCATCATCATCCCCCACTTGGTGAAGGATGGCTTTCTGAAAAAACTGCGGTAAAGCTCGGCACCTTTTTTAAAAAATACCTGGTGGTCGCCTTTGGACCAGCGCAGCCTTTGCCGGCAGAAATCCCTGAAACGTACCGGCTGTTCGTCATAGAAGATGGCGTCGGGGCAGAATTGCACCTTTCCGTCCCTCGCGCACACTACGGTGGATATTTCAAGGTCTTCCGTAAGCGTCGTCGTATAGGGCCACCCTCCGGCTTCCATAATGTGACGGGCCGAAACCAGATAGCCGGTACCAGATGAGAAAGTGCCAATTCCAAGGCTTGAACGGCCGAAATTTATCTGGCGCGACTCCCTCAGGTACATGTATCCGCTGGTGCCGGCAAGCCAGTTGTCGGAAAAGTTTTTGGGACAGCGGAAGCCGATTATCACATCTTCGCCGCAGTCGAAGGCTTTATTCATCTGTTTCACGTAGTCCCTACCTGCCACGTTGTCGGCGTCGAAAATGAAAAAGCCCTCGATTCCCATGTCTCCATACTCCGCCATTATCTTCTTGAAGGCATAGTCCAGGGCAAAGCCTTTACCCCTGAGGACAGGGTCAGTGCGTTGGAAAACTATGGCTCCCCTCTCCGCTGCCACAGTGGCCGTTGCATCCGTGCAGTTGTCCGCAACTACAAAGACACTTATTTTTTCGGCAGGATAATCCTGGGCCTTAATGCTGTCCAGAAGCTGCCCTATTACGGCTTCTTCGTCCTTTGCGGCAATGACGAAAGCGTACCGGTGATCTTTTTCTGCGTCCTTCCAGCGTTTCTTCGGGAGGATCACGCTCACCACTATATGAAACATCTGGTTGAAATAGGCGACAGTAAGAACTACTATCACCACCTGGGTTATCAGGAAAAGAACCTTATAGAACGGAACTGTAAATAAAGGCATAGCCTACGCTTGTTTGCGGGAAAACAGACGGTAACGGTGGCGGTCTTCAACTTCTACATCCTCCGGAAGCTCTTCCTGACGCTCCAGCAGCTCTTCAGGTTCTGCCAGGAGGCGCTCCATTTCGGCCAGGACCTTTACGAAATAGAAACCGTCGCAGAAACGTTCGTCCATCACTATGTCAAGCGGCATTGTCTTGGGTGAAGGATTCAGTTTCCCCATGGAGACGAATATACCGGTGGTTCCCACGTCATATATATGATGGTAAATGGAAGGCCCGTTGATGGACTTCATATTCGTCAGGAAAAAGCTCGTGTGGAAGGGGCTGGCTTTGATGACAGGCGCGGGAAGCATGCCGTGCTTGTCCAGCCACAGAGCGGTTTTCACCAGAATTTTAAGGACAAAGTTTGGAGTAAATGTAAGCACCCTTGCCAGCTTGTCTGTGGAGTTGTTCGCATCTCTTGTGCTGTTCGCCCTGATTGCCTCGTTCATTTTGTCGCGAATCTCTTTTATGGACTCGTGCCCGGTGAATTCAAGTTTTACAAGGGAGTCCGACGCGGTTATGCTAAGGCTTTTTTTGACCACGAACGATACGCCGATGGATTTGCGGGCATAGATGCGCCCATTCATTACAAAGCGGTTGAGGCGGGGATAATGCGCATAGGTGCGGACCGAAGCCGCAACAAATAAATGCATATAGTTGTAGCTGTCCCCTGCCGCTCTTTGCGCCTTGATGAAACTGTCCATAGGTTCGCACGGGATGTCCCGGTGCACCATGTTCTGGGCATCGTAGCGCTTGGGCATAATGTGCGGGATTATCCGCTGGATCGGGTCGATACCTTTAAGACGTACTCCGTCGGGCCTGAATCCAAACATAGGCTAAAGCTTTAATTGTTTATAACTTACAAAGTTATAAATTTTCGGCCTATTCACCAAAAACATTGGCGGGAAGGGCTTCGCGGATGGAAGAACGGAGGATTTCAAGAAGAGGGATACGGGCGAAATCGCGTTCAGCTATGCGGGGATGAGGAATAGTCAGATCTTTATTATTAATGGTAAAAGTACCGTAGACAAGTATGTCTATGTCTATTATCCTGTCGTGGTATATCCTATTGCCGCTTTCGTCGTAAATCGGCTCCGACAGGTCCCGGCCCATGGCTTTTTCTATTTCCTTGACCTTTCTAAGAATATCCATTGCAGCCTCTTCAGGAGTGCCAACGCGGGGCGGCCTGTACATTACGCACATGTTAAGGAAAGGCTGCCCCTCGAAGCCCCAGGCCGGGGTTTCCATTATGCGGGAAATTCTTTCCGGATGCATGCCGAAAGCATCGTCCAGAAGGTTGACCGCCCTGAGGAGGTTGATTTCACGCTCCCCGACGTTGGACCCGAGGCCCAGGTATACATCCACTCTTTCCATAACAATAATGCCTGAGATTCTCTCGCTTCGCTCGGAATGACATTAATTTGTCATACGCTCGAAATGACATTAATTTGTCATACCGAGGGATGACATTAATTTGTCATACCGAGGGCCGAAGGGCCGAGTGTATCTCATTATTCGTTTAGCTTCCCGTAGTCGTCTTCGTCATAGTCCAGGCCAAGCTCCACGCGGGCTTCTTCGGACAGCATGCTGCGGTCCCATACCGGGTCGAAGGTAAGTTCGATGGTGCACTTGGCAACGCCAGGAACTCCTTCCACGCTTTGCTGCACTTCGGCAAGGACCTGGTCGGCCATTGGGCAGTTGGGCGCTGTAAAAGTCATGAGTATGGAAACTTCCTGCGCCTTGTTTATGGTGAGCTCATAGATTAGCCCGAGGTCGTAGATATTCACCGGAATCTCCGGATCGTACACCTCTTTAAGGGCCGATATAACCGCTGCGTACAAAGGCTGCAAAGCCTTCACGTCCTCTGCTGTAAGTACCTGATTATCTGCCATATTTCGCCTCTTTCTTAATTCTGTCGATCATAGAAACCAGACCGTTGGCACGGGTGGGGGAAAGGTTCTCCTTTAGGCCTATCTGTTCCACGAAACCGAAGTCATCGGTAGCGATTTCTTCGGCCGTGCGGCCCGAATAAACGCTGATAAGGAGCGATATTATGCCCTTGGTTATGATGGCGTCGCTGTCGGCGGTGAAATAAAGCCTGCCGTCTTTCCTTTCCGTATCAAGCCAAACACGTGACTGACAGCCTTTTATGAGGCGGTCTTCAGTCTTCTTTTCATCCGGTAGAGCATCCAGTGACTTGCCCAGTTCAATGAGGTATTCGTACTTATCCAGCCACTCGTCGTACATGGAGAAATCCTCTATTATCTCCTGCTTCTTTTCTTCCAGTGTCATATCAGCATGTCTATTGCCCTGTTAAGGCTCTTTATGAAAAATTCGGCTTCTTCGAGAGTATTGTATGGCGCGAAGGAGGCCCTTAAGAGGCCTGTTACGCCAAGGCGGTCCATAAGAGGCTCGGCACACATCTGGCCGGAGCGTAAAGCAATGCCCATCTTATCCATTATAAGAGCAAGGTCCTCGTGATGAGCACCTTCAACGGCAAATGAGAAGAGAGGAATCTTACTTGCACGGTCTCTGCCGAAAAGATGTATCCTGGGATTTTCAGTGAGAGCCGAATATACGTAATTCAGGATGTTTTCTTGTTCCTTAAGTACCTGATTATCAGCCAAGCAGGCCTTTGCAAAGTCTATGGCGGGAACAAGTGTGGGCTGGGAATTGAAATTCTGGGTGCCGGCCTCGAATTTGCCGGGAGCCTTGGCGTAGGTAGTTCCGCTGAAACTGACGGATTCAATCATCTCTCCCCCGCCCATGTACGGAGGCAACTTGTCCAGCCACTCCTTTTTGCCATAAAGCACACCGGTTCCGGTGGCGGCATAAAGCTTATGACCGGAGAAGGCGTAAAAGTCGCAGTCAAGTTCTTGGACATCCACTTTACAATGGACAACGCCCTGGGCACCGTCGACTAGCACGGGAACGCCATGATTATGGCTGATTCTAACGATTTCACGCACAGGGTTTACAAGGCCTAACACATTGGAAATGTGCGATATAGCTACAATTTTAGTACGTTCAGAAATCAAATTTTCCAAACACTCGGCCTGAAGTACACCATTTCCGTCAATATCAAGGACTTTGATGACGGCATTTTTCCTTTGAGCCACCATCTGCCAGGGTACAATGTTGGAATGATGTTCGGCGACTGAGACTATAATCTCGTCTCCTTCTCCGATGAAAGCTTCGCCGAAAGAGAAAGCGGCAAGGTTGATTGACGCGGTTGCTCCAGAAGTGAATATTATCTCTTCCCTGCTTTCTGCGTTAAGGAAATCTGCAACTTTTGTCCGTGCGTCTTCGTACGCGTCGGTAGCCTTGGCGGCTAGGCTGTGCACCGCCCTATGGATATTGGCATTAGCACCAAGAGTAAGTTCTTTCCAGCAATCAACTACAGAAAGAGGCCTCTGGGCACTGGCGGCATTGTCCAGGTACACAAGAGGTTTTCCGTACACTTTAGTGTCCAGAACAGGAAATTGATCTCTGACCGACTTAATGCTCATTTCCGGGTTGGATAAGTGTGCAAATTTACATAAATTTGCGATATGATTGAATATATTAAAGGACAAATCGTAGAGCTGACCCCCACGGAGCTCATTCTGGACAATGCCGGTATCGGCTACAGCATACTTATCTCACTTCAAACCTACGAGGCCTTCCAGAACAGGAAGGACGCCACGGCGTACATTCACCACTACATCAGGGAAGACGAAGAGCTCTACTACGGCTTCGCCACAAAGGACGAAAGGGAACTCTTCAGGCTTCTGATCGGTGTAAGCGGCATTGGTGTCGCTTCTGCTCGCATGATGCTGTCCACTCTAACATCGGAAGAGATCCGTCAGGCCATCCTTTCCGAGGATATCCACAGAATTAAAAGCGTGAAGGGAATCGGCCTCAAGAGCGCCCAGAGACTTGTCCTGGAACTCAAGGACAAGATTGTGAAAGGCGCCGGAACAGCCGACACTCCCCTATTCCAGTCCGACAATACCGCCCTCGTGGACGAAGCCACCACGGCCCTTGTCATGCTTGGATTCTCCAAGGCCAACATTTCCAAGGTCATGCCAGCCATCCTCAAAGACAATCCTAACGCCAAGGTAGAGGACATAATAAAAGCCGCCCTGAAGCGGCTGTAATGTTCCACGTGGAACGTTTATCGTCCAAAATAGACCAGTAGCACGGAAATATCCGCAGGAGACACTCCTGAAATTCTTGAAGCCTGAGCGATGGTCTCGGGCTTATATCTTTTAAGCTTCTGCCTGCACTCTATTGTGAGGCCGTTGAGCGAGTCAAAATCGAAATCTGCGGGGATACGGATATACTCAAGCCTCTCATTCTTCTGTGCCTGTAGTTTTTCTCTCTCTATATATCCTGCATACTTGATAGCAACTTCTACAGAAGTAATGGCATCGGAAGAGAATTCCGTTCCACGTGGAACAATTTTTAAAATTTCGGACAACGATATCTCGGGACGCGAAACAAGTTCAGATAAGTGCTTAGACTCAGTTAAAGAAGTAGAGCCAACAGACTCAAGATAATCATTTACGACATCTGCACGCATCTTTTGTCTTTCGCAAAGGCGTGATAATTCCTCAACTTCTTCCTGCTTTTTCATCATGGCGGAATAGCGTTCTTCAGAAGCAAGACCAATTTCGTGGGACAGTCCGGTAAGCCTGAAATCAGCGTTGTCCTGGCGAAGCAGGATACGATATTCGGCCCTGGAAGTGAACATACGGTAAGGCTCGTCTACACCTTTATTAATAAGGTCGTCAATTAGAACACCAATGTAAGCCTGGTCTCGCCTGAGGACTAGTGACTCCTTCTCATTATTCCACTGATGAGCATTAATTCCGGCTACAATCCCCTGTGCTGCGGCCTCTTCGTAACCGGTTGTACCATTAACCTGACCAGCCATAAACAGGTTTTCTACTATCTTGGAGCGGAGGGAATAATGAAGATACTGAGGGTCGAAATAGTCATATTCAACGGCATAAGCAGGCTTGAAAACAACAGCATCTTCAAGCCCTTCTATGGCATGCATGGCCTCCAGTTGGACTTCCAGAGGGAGAGAAGAAGAAAAACCCTGAAGATAATACTCAGGAGATGTTCTCCCCTCGGGCTCCAGGAAAAGCTGATGAGAATCTTTATCGGCAAAAGTCCTGAGCTTATCTTCGATACTGGGACAATACCTTGGGCCTTTACCATGAATCATGCCGGTGAAGAGAGGAGAACGGTCAAAACCAGTACGCAGAATATCATGAACTCTCTCATTGGTATGAAGAAGATAGCAATTCATCTGCTCTCCCCCGCCCTGAACTGCTGATGGAACATTCAGGAAAGAAAACCTCTCCGGGTTCGCATCGCCTTCCTGCTTTTGAAGCTTTGAAGTATCAACAGATCGGAAATCAATTCTTGGAGGTGTGCCTGTCTTCATACGGGCTGTGGGAATACCCATAGAAGCCAGCTGATCAGAGATACCATAAGATGCCTTCTCCCCTATTCGTCCTCCTTCGAAAGAATGCTGACCGATAAACATACGACCGTTAAGGAAGGTGCCGGCGGTCAAAATAAAGGCTTTAGAATAAAAAATTGCACCTGTAATTGTACAGACAGCCGCAATTTTTGAATTCTCAAAGAGAAAATTTGCTGCAAAATCAGCGTAAATACTTAATTTAGAGTTACTTAAGAGCGTTTTGAGCCATGTTTGGGAAAAGAGCTGTTTATCGCACTGGGCACGGGGGCTCCACATAGCAGGGCCCTTTGAACGGTTGAGCATCCTGAACTGCAGAGTAGCCGCATCAGTAACGAGTCCAGAATAACCTCCAAGAGCATCTATCTCCCTGACAATCTGGCCTTTAGCGATACCGCCGACCGCTGGATTGCAACTCATCTTAGCAAGACCGGTTAAATCAGGTGTAAGCAAAAGAACCGATGAGCCCATGTTTGCTGCCGCCATGGCAGCTTCGCATCCGGCATGCCCTCCCCCTATAACTATGACATCAAAGTGGTTGTTCATACTTTGTCCCGGAGAGAAAGGTAATAATTCTCCTTGGAGCGCATCACAGCTATATCTTCATCACTATGGTCATCGTATCCGATAAGGTGAAGCAAGCCATGGACTATTACTCGGTTAAGCTCATCTGCAAACTCTGTCCCGTAGAAAGAAGCGTTCTCGCGAACCGAATCGATACTGATGAAAAGATCGCCCGAAAGGGTGTCCCCTTCACAGTAATCGAATGTGATAATGTCAGTATAATAATCGTGCTGGAGATATTTTATATTGACATCCAAAATATAATTGTCGGAACAGAATATGACAGAGATGTCCCCGAGGCGCTTTGCTTCGCTCCCGGCAACGAATTTAAGCCAGCGCGAAGTAAGGCGCTTTTCCTTGAAAGGAAAAACGATATCTTCAGTAAAAAAAGAGACCATTTATTCGAACTCGAAAATTGAAATGAAGCCGGTGAGTTCCAGAACGTCGTGGACTGTTTCATTCACATTCTTCAGAACAACGCGGGAGCCCGATGCCTTTGCCTTTTTAAGAATGGCGAGGAAAAGGCGAAGACCGCTGGAAGCAATGTAGTCCATCTTCGTGCAGTCAATCACAATATCTTTTCCGGCACTTTCCATAAGGGGCTGCAGGTCTTTTTCGGCTGCAGGAGCCGCGGCGGTGTCCAGATCTCCGCAAAGGGTCGCAACAATCTTACCGTCGATTTCCCGAATTGAAGTTGTCATACTATAGTTTTTGTTAAAGTGAATATATTCTTATCTTTTCTGCGGCTATAGGAAACGCTGTCCATCAGTTTCTTCGTAAGATGAACACCCAAACCTCCGATAGGCCGGTTCTGGGCATCAAGAGTAGTGTCGGCCGCCAGAACTGCCGTAGGGTCGAAGGGAACGCCGCAGTCAATTATAGTAAAGCGAACCTCTCGATGGTTACTGTCGGCATTGATGGTAACAGTACCGGCCTCATCGTCGGGGTATGCATAATTCATCACGTTAACCACAGCTTCCTCCACTGCAAGACGAATCTCTGCCTGGAGCCTGTGATCCAGCTGAAGTTTCTCGCAGAATGTCTTTATAAAGTTCCCAAGCAGAGTAACATCGGCTGTATCGGTGGTAAGGGTGATAGTGTCACGCAGACAATCTCCGGCGTCGTACTTGAACAGCAGCATGGCCAGATCGTCGCTTTGAGGTGCTTCACCTGCAAAATGGTGAGCAGCCCTGCTCAAGGTTTCAACAATCGTGCGGGGAGTAGAATCAGGTGACGAAATGCAGGTCCTGAGCGTATGCTCAACCCTGTCACGCCCAAATTCCTTTCGCTGCAAATTCTTAGCCTCGGTAAGGCCGTCTGTATAGAGGAAAAGGCCGGAGCCGGGGGTGAGGGTGAAAGTCTCCTCGGGGAACTGCATGTCAGGGAAAACGCCAAGCGGAAGGTTGGACTTCAGGGGCACCATCGAGGCCCCTGACGAGCTTAGCAGGAAGGGTTTGTCGTGGCCGGCATTGGCAATGCGGAGCTCGCCCGTATACAGGTCCAGGCATCCAGCCTGGAAAGTAACGAACATGCTGCTGTAATTCCCTCGGCAAATCTGGTCGTTGAGTATGAACAACACTTTGGACATGTCGTCATATCTCATGGACGTAACACGGAAAAGCGAATGAGCCATCGACATGAGCATGGCGGCGGGGACGCCTTTCCCGCTTACGTCTCCCATGCAGAAAAGGAGTTTACCATCCCTGATATAAAAGTCAAACAGGTCTCCACCTACCTCAAGGGCCGGTTCCAGAGAGCCATGAATGAAAGGCGGAAACTTGTCCGGAATCATTTCCTGCTGGATTTCTCTGGCAACCGAAAGTTCGCCGCTGATGCGCGCCTGTTCGGCCGCGGCGTCACGCAGCTTCTTTTCGTTGCGGGCAAAACGCTCGATCATGAAAAAGAGAATCAGAAGACCCAGCAAAACCAGCACCATCTGCTGATTGCGCATTTTACGCATTGGAGCCATGACTACATCCATGTGGTATACATGAACAACCTGCCAGAAAGGGTCCCTATCCATAACGATGGAGCGAAGGGTCAGGCGCTTGTCGGCCGAGACGCTGCGTCCTTCGGAAATCATTTGCATAGCCGAATTGACTTCCTCTGGAGAAGTTTTGTCAGAGGGGGGGGCTGCGACCAGTTTACCATCTTGTGCAAGCAGCATGAGAAATGAATGTTTCTGCCGCTGAGGGGTGTTCAGGGTGTCTCCCAGCCAGGAAACATCCATGTCCAGGCCACACACTCCGGCCAGTTCTCCGGATTCGTCAAAAACCGGACAGGAGTAGGTGATAAGGGTTGACGTCTTGTTCTCCGATTCATAAACATAAGGGTCCGACCAGCTTGGGGTACGTGTTTCCACAACTTTCCGGTAGGCAGGATTATCGAAATAATTATGCTGCGGGCTTCCAAGTTGCTCATAAACATAACCATCCCCTTTTTTGTAGACATAAGGCTCATAGTAAAGCCCTTTGGAAGAGTAGTAATCGGGTTCGAAGGAAAGGCAGCCGCCTACTATGTTCGGATTGTCGTCTATGGTGTACTGCAGAGCAAGATATACGTCGTCCGGTCGCTTCAGGCTATGACGCAAATCATGCAAGTTCTCACGCATGGTGGTTTCCGTAATTTCCAGCAGATGAGCCACTTTATCGGCCGTAGCACCCATGGCAATGCGCGAGCGGGTGGTCATGCCTTGATCCATTATGCGACGGATTCTCTGATATTGTATAATGGAGATGACCTCCACCAGAATGGCGGCGATAACCACAATCCCAACGCGGGAAAGCCAGGATTTCTGCGTAATTTTCATGCTTCAAAGATACATATTTCGGACGAAAATTCTAAATTTGTAAGAATTAAACTACGGAGAATGAGTGAATTTAAAACCAATAAAGCCGTTTTTGTGGGCGTAATCCTGGAAAAAGGAGGGGAGAGGAAGGTACAGGAATACCTTGAGGAACTTAAATTTCTGGCCGAAACAGCCGGCGCGGAAGGGGACAAGTTCTTCACCCAGCGCCTGGACAGGCCCGACAAGGCAACGTATATCGGCCCCGGTAAACTGGAAGAGATAAAGCAGTACTGCCTGGATAACCAAATCGAGTACGTAATCTTCGACGACGAACTCACCGGCATGCAGCAGCGAAACATCGAAAAGGTGATCGCCTGCTCCGACGTCATCGACCGCACCAGCCTTATCCTGGAAATATTCGCTCAGCGGGCCAAAACCTCCTACGCCAAGATGCAGGTGGAACTGGCGCATTACAACTATATGCTCCCGCGTCTTGCGGGCATGTGGACCCATCTGGAGCGCCAGAGGGGTGGCATGGGAACACGCGGCGGTATGGGTGAGACCCAGATAGAAATCGACCGCCGAATCGTGAAGCAGCGCATATCCAAGCTTAAGGAAGACCTGAAGAAGGTGGATAAACAGATGGCAACGCAGAGGAGCAATAGGGGAGCGCTGGTTCGCCTGGCCCTTGTCGGATACACAAACGTAGGGAAGAGCACGCTGATGAACCTCCTTGCAAAGTCGGACGTATTTGCCGAAAACAAACTCTTCGCCACTCTGGATACGACAGTCCGTAAAGTAGTCATCGAAAACGTACCTTTCCTGCTAAGCGACACGGTAGGCTTCATCCGCAAGCTTCCCACCCAGCTGGTGGAAGCTTTCAAAAGCACCCTGGACGAAGTCCGAGAGGCCGACGTCCTGGTGCACGTGGTTGATATTTCGCACCCCGACTTCGAGGAACAGATGGCAGTAGTGGAACAGACATTAAGGGACATAAATGCCTCAAACAAGCCGGTGTACGTGGTTTTCAACAAAGTGGACGCCTACACCTACGAACCCTACGACGAATTCTCACTCACACCCAAACAGCCCATAAACCGTACGCTGGAAGAGCTGAAGAACAGCTGGATTGCAGAGGAAAAGACACCTTGTATATTTATATCCGCGCGCGAGAAGATAGGGATAGAAAAGCTTCGAAACGACCTTTATAAAATAGTGGCCGAAATCCACGCGGGCCGCTATCCGTTCAACAATTTCCTGTGGTAAATCGGCCCTCCAGGCCCCCTACATTTGCATTTTTAAAATTATTTTCACAAATTTGCAAGGAATACCCGCTTTTTGGCGGACTATATTTGTTTTACCTACACAAGAAAAAAGGTAATCAGTATCAATATTTATGTTTAATTAATTTTTCATGCTTATGAAAAAAATCAGTTTGTTCCTGATGTGCGTCCTTGCCACCATCTCGGTGGGACTGAACGCGCAGAACATCACCGTGAAGGGAACTGTGTCTGATGCATCCACCGGCGAAGGCATCGCCTATGCAGGTGTGATTGTGAAAGGTGGAAACACCCTCACCGGCACAACCTCCGATGAAACCGGTGCCTACGAGATCACCGTCTCCAAGAATGCAGTTCTGGTGTTCTCCTCCATCGGCTACAAAGACCTGGAAGTTCCCGTTCAGGGCAGGGCAGTAGTAGACGTCGCCCTCACCGCCGACAACGAAATGCTTGACGAAACCATCGTTGTGGCTTATGGTACCGCAAGGAAGTCCTCCTTCACCGGTTCCGCATCAATGGTAGACGCCGAAAAGCTGGAAAACCGTTCCGTCTCCAACGTCTCCAACGCACTCCAGGGTGCTGTTGCAGGTGTTCAGACCGTTTCCAGCAGCGGTACTCCCGGTTCCGGATCCAGCATCATCATCCGCGGTATCGGCTCCATCTCCTCCAGCCAGAGCCCTCTGATCGTGGTTGACGGCGTTCCTTACGAAGGTTCCCTCAACTCCATCGCCACCCAGGACATCGAGTCCATGACCGTCCTCAAGGACGCTGCCGCAAACTCCATGTACGGTGCACGTGGTTCCAACGGTGTCATCATCATCACCACCAAGGGCGCCAAGACCGGACGCGCTGTGGTCAACTTCGAAGGCAAAGTCGGTTTCAACACCCGCGCCGTTCCCAACTACGACGTAATCACCGACACCGGCGAATACTACGAGATGATGTGGGAAGCCTATCGTAACAGCCTCCTTTCGGAATACTCCTATCCCGAAGCCAACCAGATCGCTTCCGAAACCCTCATCTCTGACGTTCTCGTATACAATAAATACAGGTACGTAGAGGACAACAACATCATCGACCCGCTTACCGGCAAGATCACCACTCACGCCCGCAACGCTTCCTACAAATGGAACGACAACTGGCTCACCGATCCTTACCGCAACGGCCTCCGTCAGGAATACAATATCAATGTATCCGGCGGTAACGGCGGCACCCAGGCCTACGCTTCCCTCGGTTACCTTAACGACAAGGGTTATGTAGTAGGTTCCGGCTTCGACCGTTTCTCCGGCCGCGTTAAAGTGGACCAGAAGATTGGCAAGAGTATCAAGATCGGAGGTAACCTCTCCTACGCCCACACCAGGATGGACCAGTTCAACGACAACGTGAGCTCCAACTATTCCAACATCTTCATGTTCTCCCAGAGCATCGGTCCCATCTATCCTATCTATCTGTATGACGAAAACGGCAACAGGGTAAAGGACGCCAAGGGTAACGATAAATACGACTTCGGCGACACCGACGGTCACGCTCGTCCTTTTGGTTCTACCGCAAACCCTTACGCACAGGCCAAGGAAAGTATCTATAAAAACGAAGTTGACGTAGTTACTTCACGCGCATTCTTCGAGTGGAAGTTCCTGAAGGACTTCACCTTCACCGCAAACGTGGCATACGATGTGTTCAACAGCAACAACACTGCGTTCATGACTCCTATCGGCGGTGATGCTTACAATGTAGGCGGACGCGGCGAAAAGGAAACCAACTTCTATCACGCCCTCAACGCCAACCAGCTCCTCAACTGGAGCCACAAGTTCGGCCGTCACGAAGTAAGCGCCCTCCTCGGTCACGAAACCAAGTCCGACAAGTCCTCAACCCTGTACGGACACATGACCAAGTACTCCCTGTACACCAATCCCGAATTTGCCAATGCAGCAGAGTATCAGAATCTCACCAGCTACACTTCGGCATACGCACTGGAAGGTTACTTCTTCAAAGGCGAATACAACTTCGCAGACCGTTACTACCTCACCGCTTCCATCCGTCGCGACGGTTCCTCCAGGTTCTCCGCACAGAACCGCTGGGGTACCTTCTGGGCAGTGGGTGCATCCTGGCGTATAAAGGAAGAGGCCTTCATGAAGGAAATCGACTGGATCGACAACCTCAAACTCAAGGCCAGCTACGGTACTCAGGGTAACGACAGCGTAGGTTATACTCACAACTATACAGACCTCTACGAAGTAAACCGCATTGACGGCGAAGCCGCATTCGTCAAAGTTCTCCGCGGCAACCCCGACCTCACATGGGAGAAGTCCAACAACCTTAACATCGGTCTGGAATCTTCCTTCCTGAACCGCATCACCTTCAACTTCGACTTCTTCATCAAGGAAACCAAGGACCTCCTCTATGCATCTCCCCTTGCCCCTTCAGAGGGTAACCCTGCATACATCTACAGGAACGAGATGGACATGAAGAACACCGGTTTCGAAATTGAACTCGCAGCCGACATCATCAAGACCAACAACATCCGCTGGAACGTGAGTGTCAACGGCACCCACTACAAGAACCAGCTCACCAAGCTCCCTGTTTCCAAGCCCGCTTCGGAATTCCCCAACGGCTATCAGGCCGGTAACTACTGGCGTCAGCTCGGCGGCAGCCTCTATGACTGGTACACCTACGACTATGCAGGCGTAGATCCCACCAACGGTAAGCCCCTGTTCAACGTATGGGAGTTCGAAAAGGATAAAAACGGTAACGAAACTTCCAACTACGTCCAGAAGATGGTCAAGGACGCCGACGGCAACATGGTTCCCCTCCAGTACAACGAGTACACCAAGGCAGGCCAATACCGCACCGGCAAGTCGGCCATTCCTGACTTCGTAGGCGGTCTTTCCACCACCTTCGAGGCCTATGGCTTCGACCTCTCCCTGCAGGCATCCTACCAGCTTGGCGGTTGGGTAATGGACAGCTACTATCAGGCTCTCATGAGTGCCGGTGACAAGGGCCACAACTTCCACAAGGACATGTTCGCCCGCTGGACTCCCGCCCACACCGACACCAACATTCCGGCTCTCAACTACGAAAACCAGAATGCATCCCCTCAGGGTACCTTCTTCCTCACCAGCGCTTCTTACTTCAGCCTTAACAACGTAACTCTTGGCTACACCCTTCCCAAGAACCTCACGAAGCGCATTCACATCGACAAACTCCGCATCTTCGTCACCGGTGACAATGTGTGGATGACTACCCACAGAAAGGGTCTGGATCCCCGTCAGAGCTTCTCCGGCGAAACAGGCTACGTATACTCTGCACTGGCAACATATGCAGGCGGTATCCAACTCACTTTCTAATCCGATACTAATCTGTTAAATTGCAAGTACTATGAAATTCATCAAATATATTGCTGTTTCTCTGCTCGCAGCCGGAATCCTTTCCTCCTGCGCAAAGGAATTTCTTGATACTGAGTACACAAGGTATCTTGGCTCCGAGGAAGCCGCAGAAGCCGCAGGTGAAAACCCCGACGTTTTCCTTAACGGTATGTGGTCCTTCATGTCCGGAGCGGGCGATATTTCAACCGCTCACGACTGCTTCAACTTCATGGCTATCTTGATGATGTCCAACGTCGAGGCCCAGGATATGGCTCTTGCCTCCTCCCACTACTTCATCTACGACTATCAGTTCGACTATCGTGCCCAGCAGTACATAAAGACCCGCCTTATCTGGAGTGTTTTCTACTCCCTGATCGACAAAGCCAACGCCGTTATCACCCTCTATCCCGACGGTGGTAAGACCGCGGGCGAAAAAGCCCTGTACGGTCAGGCACTTGCAGTTCGCGGTATGTCCTACTACTATCTGGTCCTTCACTATCAGCACGTAGTTGACGCCAGCGGCAAACCCAACCTGAACGCCCCCGCAGTTCCTATCATCTACAACGCCATCGACGGTAAGACTGAGGCCGAAATGGAGGCTGCCAAGGGCCGCAACACTGTTGCTGATGTTTACGCAGTTATCGAGAAAGACCTCGAAGGTGCCGTCAAGGCCCTCGGCGAAGCCCGCGAAGATGGATTTGTCCGTGGCAACAAGAACTACATCGACGTAGACGTAGCCAACGGTCTCCTTGCCCGTTACTACCTCTTGAGCCAGCAGTGGCAGAAAGCCGCCGATGCAGCTCACGCAGCTCACCAGAACTACACCATCATGTCTTCTGACGAGATCATGGACGGCTTCATGAATATTGCCAATCACGAATGGATGTGGGGCTTCAACCACACCACCGAGACCAGCACCGTCTATGCTTCCTTCTTCTCGCACATCTCCAGCTACGGTCCCGGTTACGGCGGAGCTGTCGGTTGCGTAAAGATGATCGACGCGCAGCTGTACTCCTACATCCCCGATACCGACGCCCGTCGCGCCTGGTGGAGCGGTCCTCAGGGAGACGCTTCCCAGCCCACCGCTGCCGCAAAGAAGGCCTATGCAAACCACAAGTTCGGTTTCGAATCCGACTGGGCCATGGACTATATTTACATGCGTGCATCCGAAATGGTTCTCATCGAGGCCGAAGCTTATGCTCACCTCGGTGACGGTGCAAAGGCCGCTACCGTGCTCAAGGAACTCATGAGCCAGCGCCAGCCCGACTGGAACGAATCCTCCGTACTGGTAGAAGATGTCTATCTGCAGCGCCGTATCGAACTCTGGGGAGAAGGCTTCTCCTACTTCGACCTCAAGCGTCTGAACCTTGGCATCGACCGCGGATATCAGGGTACCAACCACCTTGCTGGCTGCCGTTTCGCCGTGAAACCCCAGAGCGCCTGGTGGCTGTATCAGATTCCTCTGTCCGAGCTTAACGAGAATTCCCATATCTCCAGCGACGACCAGAATCCTCTTGACGACGAGGAGTAATGGAATTAAGTTCAAACAACTAAAAGTAAATTGTCATGAAAAGAATACTTAACGCAATTCTTGGACTTACCATTGCTTTCGCATCGCTCACATCGTGCTTCAAAGTAATGGGCGACAAAGCGTCGTACGATGCCCAGTTTGCCGTGGACGCCCCAAAGGTAACCCTTGACATCACCGATATCAAGTTCAATAAGGCAACCGCAACTTTCGGTGTATACGACAGCGTGGACCTTGCACATCAGACGGGTATCATGTTCTCCGAAACCGAAGATTTCGCTGAATACGAGACTATCATTTCAGATGCAGCAGGAAAACCTGTATTGATTTCAGGACTTCTGCCCTTAAGCACTTACTTCGTACGCGCTTTCGTATACGGTAAGGGTGGTCAGGTGGCATATTCCGATATTAAGAAATTCACCACCGCCGATTCTCCCGAATTCCCTCTTGCCGGTAACTACACTGCAACGGACTACAAACTGAACACCTCTACCTATACATTTGCACAGGACGGTGATTCCTACGATGTGGTTATTACCGTTAGCGGCAATGACGTAGAAATCTTCAACCTCTGGGGCGGCGAAGAGACCATCACCGGTACCTATGATACCGCTACACACATCATAGCTGTTCCTACCTTCCAGCTGATACTGCTTCACCCCGACTACGGCCAGGTTGTCGCAGCAGCCTTAAAGGCCGACCTGAGCGACTATGACGATTATGTTTATTTCGAATTTGCACCTAAGGGCGGTACTATTGAGACCTCATTGTACCAGGCACTCGTTCCCGCTCTGGGCGCCGGATTCGGAATCTACGCAACGGAGATGATTCACGAAGAACTCCCCGAAGAGTAATAATTTAATGAATAAGGTGATCAAATTTTGGTCACCTTATTTTTTCCTTAAGCTTATGAAAAAAATAATTCTGGCTCTTTCACTGCTGCTGGCGTTTTCCTTTGCTCAGGCTCAGGGATTAAAGACATTCAAACTAAAGAACGGACTCACCGTATTCATTTGGGAAGACCACGAAAAGCCCGATGTATACGGAAACGTAGTAGTAAGGGCGGGTTCCATGAACGAACCTGCAAATTACACCGGTCTGGCCCATTATCTGGAACATGTCCTTTTCAAGGGCACGCAGAAGATAGGCGCACTTGACTGGGAGGCCGAAAAGCCCGTCTACGAACAGATCATCGCCAAATACGACGAGCGTGCAGCCGAAACCGATCCCGAGAAACGCGCAGCCATCGACAAAGAAATCAACCGCCTTACAGTTGAGCAGGGCAAGATTTCGCTGTCTCAGGAGTATTCCTCTCTTATAGAGGGTATGGGCGGTACAGGCCTTAACGCAGCCACCACCTTCGACTATACCTACTATCACAACTCTTTCCCGGCATATCAGATAAACAGCTGGCTGGAGGTGGCGTCTGAACGCTTCCTTGACCCTGTTTTCCGCCTCTTCCAGAGCGAACTGGAGACTGTTTACGAGGAGTACAACATGGGCAAGGACAACCCCAGTTCGCTGGGCTCGGAATTCCTCTTCGCAAAGGCTTTCGAGGGACATCCTTACGCCAGGGGAGTGATAGGTCTTCCCGAGCATCTCAAGAACCCTCAGCTGAGCGTTCTTATGGACTTCTACCAGACCTGGTACGTTCCGGACAACATGGCCCTTATACTTGTTGGCAACGTAGATACACGTAAGGTCATGAACAAGATAAACATGACCTTCGGCCGCCTTCCGCGCCGTCCTGTTCCCGAAAGGACAGTCTGGCCGGAACTCAACATAAGCGGACGCACCGCCTACACCACCAAGTTCTCACAGTATCCCGAGATTTACCTCATATTCCCGGGCATCCCCGAAGGACATGCCGATGAAAACGCGCTTGACGTGTGCCTCAGGCTTCTTTCGAACAACTCCGACACCGGCATACTGGACAAACTGGTCATAGACGACGAACTAATGATGGGAATAGCCCAGAGCCTTTCCCTCCGCGAACAGGGCAGGATTATCCTTGCCGGCGTTCCTTCGTACGACAACGCCCAGCGCCGCTTTACCTCGTCGAAAGCCGTGGAAAAGAAGCTTCTCGCCGCAATAAAGGAACTTACCGACGGTAAAATAGACCCTGATATGGTGGAAGCCATCAAGGCCAACCTGTGCCGCGATTTCACCCTTTCAATGGAAAGCAATGAATCCAAGTCCCAGGCCATAATGAGCGTTTTTGTCAACGAAACCCCCATGTCTGATTTGCTGGAGTATACCGACAAGATAATGGCGGTTACAGTGGATCAGGTGAAGGCAGTTGCTAAAAAATACTTCGGCAAGGACTATATCGCCATTTTCAACGAACAAGGAAAGCCCGAAAAAGCCTCTAAAATACGCAAACCGGACCTTGACCCTATCGAGCCCCCGGTGGGTGTATCTTCCGATTATGCAAAGCTGTTAAGGGCCCTTCCCGTACAGGAAATGGATCCCAACTTCGTGGACTGGAACAATGTTAAGCAGAAAAAGCTTAACACCTATTCCAATGTCTATTACACGGAAAACAAGGAAAACGACGTATTTACGCTCACTGTGCGTTATGGCGTGGGTACTCACGTATTCCCCAAGCTTGAATACGCCGCCGACCTTATGTCCGATGCAGGCATAATGGGTGGATCCAACGCCAGGCAGGTGAAGGAGGAACTCTCCAAACTGCACGCAACTATGAGTATCAGCGCAGACGAAAGCTACCTTTACATAACTCTGAGAGGCTTCGAAAACACCCTCCAGGACGCCTGCATGATACTTACGCGCCAGATGCTTATGCCAGACCTGGACCAGAATCAACTTAATTCTACCATAAGCGGCGAATTCTCCCAGCGAATGGTGCGTAAAAACAACGTCAATTACATGGCCCAGGCCTTGAGCAGCTACATCAACTACGGCGAGCATTCTCCCTACATAGAAGAACTTACGGACGAAGAAGTTTACGGCCTGGAAATCGCCACCCTTACCGGCGATATCAACCGCGCAACTCACTATGCCTCGGACGTTTTCTATTCCGGAACGCTGCCTTTTGACACGGTTTACGCCATTCTGTCGTCTTCGCTTCCCCTCACCGAGAACGAGATGCCGTCCATGTCGCCTTACCGCAGGCCGATGGCCGAATACAAGGAGAACACCGTTTACTTCCTGCCCAATTCCGACGCACAGCAGAGCCAGGTATTCTTCTATATACCTATGGGAGAATTCGACCCTGCTCTGGAAGTGAAGAGGATGGCTTTCTCGCAGTACATCAGCGGCGGCTTCAGCGGACTTATCATGAATGAAATCCGTGAGAAAAACTCAATGGCCTACACCGCCTACGGACAGCCTGTAACCGATGGTTTCCCGGGCTCTGAGGTGTATTTCACCGGCTACATGGGAACGCAGAACGACAAAGCCCTGGGCGCCATTGAACTCTATCACAAGCTGCTTACTGACATGCCTGAGCACCCTGAACGCATAGACAACATCAAGAGCTACCTGCGCCAGGTTCTCATTACCCGCAAGCCTTCTTACCGTTCCCTCGGACAGAATATCGCCCGCTGGAAGCAGCAGGGATACACCCAGGATCCGGCTATAGAGCAGGTGAAACAGGTCGAAGCCCTTACCTTCCAGGATATCCTGGACTACTACAACCAGTACGTAAAGGGCAAGCCCATCATCATCGGTGTTCTGGGTAACCCCAAGGACATTCCCGCAAAGCAGCTTTCTGCTTACGGCAAAGTGGTCCGACTATCCGACAACGATCTCTTTAACCAGGAAGGAAAACTCTTCTAGTTATCCACCTCGAAATAAGTTACGCATCTCAAGGGCTTTCCATCATCGGAAAGCCCTTCTGCTATAGCACAGAAGCGTCCGGAATAAGAAGGGGCGGTAAGGTTAAGCCGAAGTGGTTCACCCGCCTTCAATTCAAGTAACGGGTGCCAGTAAAGGAGTTCACGAGTATCGCGGCCGGAAGGTACTGTTCCAGGGTATGCCACGGGGTAACTTACTCCCTTGAAATTAAGTACACAGACGCTTTCCGGAAAGTTAAGCGCAGTTACGTAATTCTTCTTCGTAACGAAATTGACTATTCCGTTAAATACAGTAGTGCCTAGAACCAGAGGTTGAGAACATACCAGCACGTCTTCGATTAACATGGCGTCAAAACCCATAATCAGTGACAAATCCGGAATAACAACCCCATCCATCATAGTCAGCACATAATCCTTATAAACCGACTTTGAGGATGTTCCGTCATGGACTGCCACTTCAAGCCTTTCTCCGCGTATCCTGACTTCCGGAAGTATCTCAACAGCGACTTCCTTGATGGTAGGGAAGCGCGTATAGTCGTCAAGGTGATACTTTTTCCATGAAACTCCGGACAGGAGAAGGTCGCTCCGGCGGGGGAGGAACTGAACAAGGGTATCGGCTGCATAATATGTGGAAAGTGCGTCCTTGCGTCTTATAAGGGCCGAATATTGTTCTCTGTCCAGCTTCAGGGCCGGAATATCCCCGGCTGAAGGATGCATGAAAGGACTCTCAAGCCTTATCCTGACATTCTCGCCGCTTTCCATTACGGCGCAAACCATCTCCCTGTCGCCGAATATATTGCCGGTAGGGAAGTGGACTGAACCGTCTTCTTCGACAAAAGCAACATAGGTATCGCCGGGGGAGCCTGCCGAAGAAAGGATACAGGCAGTGGAGGGAGTTGCATTCTGGACGTTTCCGTGAATGATTTCGCCATCGAATTCGACAGTTCCACCGGAACCGGCCAAGGGGAAAGAGTTCTTGAAAGCAGCCATAGGTTCCGCAAGACACTGTTCAAGGCCGTCTGTATGATAGACCGAAACGCTTATATCGGAACTTATTCCGCTAATCATGGCCGTAAAACTTTTCCCCTGCCGTACTTTTCCAGGACATACTATACTGATTCCTTCAGAAACCTCATCCAACGCCACTGAAGGTGCTTTTTCACCGGTAATCACGCCACCTGGCACTCTGGCAATGGACGAAGTGTTATATACGGAAAGCAGTCGGCTACCCACAAGCGCATTCCCGGCGCCTTCAAGCGCAGTATAGGCCATAAGCCGATAGTTTCCCGTAGGCAGGTTTCCCGGTAGCAGGAATTCACCTGCACCACGGCCGTTTAACAGCGAAATTTTGGCTTCTGCAGCACAATCGGCAGTAGATACCAGCTCCAGGTAGGCGACAGAACTTCGGCCCGAAAGAAGGCCTTTTTCGTCCAGGCAGAAAAGGGAACACCAAACCCTGTCGCCGGCAATGTATGCCTGTCTGTCGGTTACCACGAAAACTCTCTCCGACTGTGCAAAAGCCGAAAAAACCGACACCATGAACAAAGCAAATGCAAGTAACCTTTTCATAAGACTCTAGAAACTGGGTTTTTCAAGCGTCCCTCCACGAAGCCTGCAGTCCAGGCACTCTTCTCCTCCCCAATACACGGCACCCCAAGTCCTGAAAATCGGGACCATGTGGTAAACTTCATAGTACAGCTGAATATCGTCAGAAGATTCAAGCTTGATGTAATTATCGTAGTTTATCGGCTGCGTCTTACGGAATCTGGTATCCAACTTTCCATCTATGGTGGCATAGGACGAAGAAGTAACATAACCGAGCGTAGCCAAGCCATTTTCGCTTTCGCAGCGGACGTTTCCAGACACATCGCCAGGATTTGGCGTAAAAAGATTATATCCGCCCTGAGCATGCGTTTCATAATTGCAAATATAGACAAAAAGGGGCAAACTCACTTTAATTTTGCTTTTGTTTTTAAAGTGATTATATTTGCAAAAAAGTTATCACTTATGGAAACGATTACAAGAGAACAGACTGTTATCAGGTTCAGGAAGGACATTCTTAACAGGGCCAGGTTCAAGGCAAAGCAGAACAATATGTCCCTGAACTCGTATCTGGAAGATATCATAGCAGAGGCAGTCAAACCTAAAATACCAAAATTGCCTAAGGATTTTCAAATCGATCCTGTAATTCATGCACTTAGTGGAAAGATTCCTCATCCCACTAAAGAAATGTTGGATTCAGATGAAAGACTTGCATATATCGTAAATAAGGGGGCTTAATATGAAAGTATTTGTAGATACTAATATTATTCTTGACTGGATGTTGGATAACCGTCCGTTCAAAGATGAGTCAGAAACAGTATTGACTGCTGCAAAGAAAGGAACTTATAAGTTGGTTGTAACAACTCAAAGTATTATTGATGCGCAGTTTACTACAAGAAAAAACGGAATAAAATATAAAGAATTCATAGAATATATAGAAGAACTGCGTACTTATGCAGAAATTATAGGTATTGATCAAATCGATATGTTATGGGCAATGTCCCACCATACCGGAGACTTCGAGGACGATATGCAGTACGCTTCGGCCTATAATGCCGTTTGCGACTATTTCATAACACGGGATAAGGAACTGCTTAAACTTAATGATCCATACTGTCCGATGACCGTAATTACTCCCGACGATTTTGTAGGAGCAATGATGGCTGACTAAAAAAAGATGCTGACTCAAAAATGAGCCAGCATCTTTCTTAATATAAAAGCGATATTACTCGCTGAATCTTGCCTTAAGGTACTCGCGGTTCAGGCGCGCAATGTGGTCGATGGTAACGTGCTTCGGGCACTCCATCTCGCAGGCGCGGGTGTTGGTGCAGTTACCGAAGCCAAGTTCGTCCATCTTGGCAACCATGGCGCGGGCACGGCGGGCTGCCTCGGGCTTACCCTGGGGCAGGAGAGCCAGCGAACTGACACGGGCTGCAACGAAGAGCATTGCCGAACCGTTCTTACAGGTAGCAACGCATGCACCGCAGCCGATGCAGGCAGCTGCGTCCATGGACAGTTCTGCAGTATCGTGCGGAATAAGCTGGGTATTGCCGTCCTGGGCGCTGCCGGCACGTACGGTTACAAAGCCGCCGGCCTGCATAATCTTGTCAAATGCACCGCGGTCCACAACAAGGTCCTTGATCACGGGGAAAGCGCCGCTGCGCCAAGGCTCAACGGTGATGGTTGCACCGGGCTTAAAGTGACGCATAAACAGCTGGCAGGTAGTTACCTGATCGTCCGGACCATGGGCGCGGCCGTCCACATAAAGGGAACAGGCACCGCAGATACCTTCGCGGCAGTCGTGGTCGAAAGCGATGGGTTCGATACCCTTGCGGATGAGCTGGTCGTTCAGGATATCAAGCATTTCCAGGAAGGAAGCATCTTCCTCCACATCCGTAACGTGGTAGGTTTCGAAATGGCCTTTTGCCTTGGCGTTCTTCTGACGCCATACTTTAACATTATACTCCATATTAGTCCTTGTAGTTACGGGTTGCTATCTTGATATTTTCGTACTTGAGTTCTTCCTTGTGAAGTTCAGGCTCCTTGCCTTCACCCTTGTATTCCCATGCACCCACGTACATGAAGTTCTCGTCGTCGCGCTTGGTTTCGCCGTCTTCGGTCTGCATTTCCTCGCGGAAATGACCGCCGCAGGATTCCCTTCTATGAAGGGCGTCGCGGGCCATCAGTTCGCCGATGTCGAAGAAATCAACAAGCCGGAGGGCTTTTTCAAGCTCCTGGTTGAACTCATCGTTGGTTCCGGGAACGCGTACGGTCTTCCAGAATTCCTGACGAAGTTTACCGATTTCCTCGATACCCTTCTTGAGACCTTCTTCGTTACGTGCCATGCCAACGTATTCCCACATGATGTGACCAAGTTTCTTGTGAAGGCTGTCCACGGTTTCATTACCCTTGACGGCAAAAATCTTGGCTATGCGCTCCTTGACGGCTTTTTCGGCCTCTGCGAATTCAGGAGCATTGGTGTCCGTCTTGGGCTCCGCAAATTTATGGGAAAGATAATCGCCGATGGTGTAGGGGAGAATGAAGTAACCGTCCGCCAGGCCCTGCATAAGGGCCGAAGCACCCAGACGGTTTCCGCCATGGTCGGAGAAGTTGGCTTCGCCGATGGCATACAGGCCGGGGATGGTGGTCTGGAGATCATAGTCTACCCAGAGACCGCCCATGGTATAGTGGATGGCGGGATAAATCATCATAGGCTCTTCCCAAGGCGAAGAAGAAGTAATCTTCTCGTACATGTCGAAGAGGTTGCCATACCTTTCCTGAACCCTCTGGTGACCAAGACGCTTGATGGCGTCGGCGAAGTCAAGGAATACGGCAAGGCCTGTCTCGTTTACGCCGAAGCCTGCATCGCAGCGCTCCTTGGCGGCGCGGGAAGCCACGTCACGGGGAACGAGGTTACCGAAAGCGGGGTAGCGGCGCTCCAGATAGTAGTCACGGTCTTCTTCAGGAATCTGGGAAGCCTTGATTTCGTGCTTGCGAAGTTTCAGAACGTCTTCCTTCTTCTTGGGCACCCAGATGCGGCCGTCGTTGCGGAGGGACTCACTCATGAGGGTGAGCTTGCACTGCTGCTCTCCATGAACGGGAATACAGGTGGGGTGGATCTGTGCGAAGCAGGGGTTTGCAAAGAAAGCGCCCTTGCGGTATGCCTGCATAGCGGCCGATCCATTGGAATTCATTGCATTGGTGGACAGGAAGTAGGTATTTCCGTAACCGCCGGTTGCAAGAACCACAGCGTGCGCGCCGAAACGCTCTATTTCACCGGTTACAAGGTTACGGGCAATGATACCCTTGGCCTCACCGTTGATTATAACCAGATCCAGCATCTCGTGCCTGGGATAGCTCTTTACGGTACCGGCAGCAATTTCCTTGTTAAGGGAAGCATAGGCACCAAGGAGCAGTTGCTGACCGGTTTGACCGCGGGCATAGAAAGTACGGCTTACTTGCACGCCGCCGAAAGAACGGTTGGCAAGATATCCGCCGTATTCACGTGCGAAAGGAACACCCTGAGCGACGCACTGGTCGATGATAGAGGCGCTCACTTCGGCCAGACGGTAAACGTTGGCTTCGCGGGAACGGTAGTCGCCGCCTTTGATGGTGTCGTAGAACAGACGGTAGATGGAGTCGTTGTCGTTCTGGTAGTTCTTGGCAGCGTTGATACCGCCCTGTGCAGCGATGGAGTGTGCACGGCGGGGAGAATCGCTGATGCAGAAAATCTTGACGTTGTAGCCAAGCTCACCCAGAGAGGCAGCTGCACTGGCTCCGCCAAGACCTGTACCCACTACAATCACTTCCAGTTTCCGCTTGTTGTTAGGAGAAACAATACGGATTTCGGACTTGCGCTTTGCCCATTTGGCAGCAAGCGGTCCTTCCGGAATCTTTGAATTAAGTTTAGAATCGGCCATATTTTTATAAATTGGTTTTAATTTTCATGAGATTCTCTCGGCCCTTCGGGCCTCGGAATGACAAGAAAAGACACCGAACGACATTTTACTGTCATACCGAGCGAAGCGAGCGTATCTCCGTTCCATCCGCAAAAATAAGCATTTTTACGGATTAAATTAGCATTTTTCAAAACATTCTGGCTAAAAAAGTGAACCGCTTTCGTCCGGATTATACTTTCGCTGGGAAAGATACTGCTCCATTCCAAGATGAGAATAGGCAAGTTCAGTGGCGACGCGGCCTCTCTGGGTACGTATTATGAAGCCTTCCTTAATAAGGAAAGGCTCGTAAACCTCCTCCAGGGTACCGGCATCCTCACTCACCGAAGTCGCAAGCGTACCTATACCCACAGGACCGCCCTTGAAAGTGGTAATAAGAGTCCTGAGAATCTTATTGTCGATAGCATCCAGGCCCCTCTTGTCTATCTTAAGCTTATTAAGGGCGAAACGCGTGATTTCCAGATTTATGCGTCCGTCTCCAAGTACCTGGGCAAAGTCCCGCACCCTCTTCAGGAGGGCATTTGCTATACGGGCAGTTCCGCGGCTCCTTAATGCAATCTCAAAAGCGGCATCGTCGTCTATTTCCAACTGAAGGATGCGCGCAGACCTTAAAACTATATTCTTAAGATCGGCTGTATCGTAGTATTCCAGAGCGCAGTTTATGCCGAAACGGTCACGCAGGGGAGCAGTCAGGAGGCCGCTCCTGGTAGTTGCCCCGACCAGAGTGAACGGATTAAGGGAAATGCGAACAGACCTTGCGCCCGGCCCCTTGTCTATCATTATATCGATGACATAGTCCTCCATTGCCGAATACAGATATTCCTCTACCTCTGGAGACAGACGGTGAATCTCGTCTATGAACAGCACGTCTCCGCTCTCCAGTGAGGTAAGCAGACCGGCAAGATCTCCCGGCTTATCCAGAACCGGACCTGACGTCACCTTCATATTTACACCCATCTCGTTTGCAATAATATGTGCCAGGGTGGTCTTACCCAGTCCGGGAGGACCGTGGAAAAGAACGTGGTCAAGGGCTTCGCCACGCAGCTTTGCAGCCTTTATATAAATATTAAGGTTCGATACAATTTCCTTCTGGCCGGTGAAATCGTCCAGTCCCTGCGGGCGGATAATTCCGTCGAATTCATTATCTTTGCGGTCGATTGTATCGTGCGGATTGAAATCGTTCATATCGTCGTCGGTCAATTCAGATACAAATATAGTTTTTATTTTTAAGATATAATGGTTTTTATATAGCTGTTAATATGTTGAAAACTTATAATAAGTATTTAAAAACCATTTATTTAAGACGATAATTGAATGTGGAAAAAATAGTGATATCCTGTTTATGGATTGTCAGTACCCCGGGCATGGTTTTTCCGCCCCGCCTGTAAACAGGCTTATAAACAGCTTATCAACAGGTTTTCCACAGCTTAAAACGGATAAATGTTAATATCTACTCAAGCGTCGTCGCTGCTGCAGGAAAAAGTATCAGGTTCCAGAGAAACTTTCTGCGGCGGGTTATTCTTGTCTGCACGATGGGCGGTTCTTTCACAAGTAGCCAAAGAAGGAGTTCATTTTATAATACTTCCTTCAAGGGAAGCCGCCGAATACTGCTCGGCCGATCTATACAATTTAGTAGAAGGGGACTGCGTGTTTTTCCTGCCTGAATCGGGAAAATCCGTGGAAAGGAGCAATTACAAGTCATCCCTCGGAGTCCAGCGCACGGCTGCAATAGGAAAGCTGATGCAAAGCGGGGAAGAGGAAAGACTGTTTATAGTCAGTTATCCCGAAGCTGTCGAAGAAAAGATACCTTCTGCAAAAAAGCTTTCGGACGCGCTTTTTACAATAAAGGTAAACGACGAAATTCCGCACGAAAAACTGCGTAACAGGCTTCAGGAAGAAGGATTTGAAAAGGTAGACTTCGTATCGGCGCCGGGACAGTTTGCAATGAGGGGCGCAGTCATCGACATTTTTTCCTATTCGCTTGAAAGACCCTATCGCATAAGCTTTTTCGGAAACGAAGTAGATAAGATCAACACCTTCGACTGTAATACCCAGCTGTCCGTAGAGCAGATGGATTCGGCCGATATTTATCCTGACATAGCAGCACGTGAAGCCGCCGATGATGAAGGCGAAAGCCTTTTCACGCTTCTTCCTAAAGAAGCAACCTTATGGCTGGATTCGTCGGACATGTATAAGGATAAAGAGTTCTTTAAAGAGACCGAAAGCTTCAGGAGAGTATATCTTGATTTGCCTTTGTTAAGGTCCGACGTACCTCAGATAAAGTTCAACATAGCTCCGCAGCCTGTTTTCAACAAGAATTTCGAACTTCTTATCGCCGATATCCGTTCCAGAATGGAAGGCGGCTATAAAGTTTATATTTTCGGCGAAAAGGAAAGCCAGCTGGAGCGCCTCCGTTCCATTATGCTTCAGGATAACCATGCCCTGATGCCGGAATTCGTTAAAGGAAAAAACATCCATTCAGGCTTTATCGACCACGATGACAAACAGTGCTGGTATACCGACCACGAGATTTTCGACCGTTTTCACCGCGTACGTATGCGCCGGACGGTGGAAAAGTCTGAGCAGCTGACGATAAACGACCTCAGTTCCTTCAACCTTGGCGATTATGTGGTTCATATCGACCATGGAGTAGGCGTTTTCGGCGGCCTTGTGAAGATGAAGGACGATTACGGACGCACTCACGAAGTTGTAAAACTGATGTATCACGGCGGCGACGTAGTTTTCGTCTCGGTTCATTCCCTTCACAAGATTTCCCGCTTCCGTTCAAAGGAAGGTGAGGCTCCGAAAATAAACAAACTCGGCTCCAAGACCTGGAGCAATATGAAATCGGCCGCAAAGTCGCGCGTAAAGGACATCGCCAAGGAACTTATCCAGCTTTATGCCCGCCGCCGCGCCTCCAAAGGCTTTGCTTATTCAGCCGATACTTACCTTCAGGAAGAACTGGAATCATCCTTCATGTACGAGGATACTCCGGATCAGGAAAGGGCTGCCCAGGCCGTCAAGCACGACATGGAGGATAACTGCCCGATGGACCGCCTGATATGCGGCGACGTTGGCTTCGGCAAAACAGAAATTGCAATCAGGGCCGCCTTCAAGGCCGTCTGTGATTCAAAGCAGGTTGCAGTGCTGGTTCCCACTACCATACTATCCCTCCAGCATTACGAAACATTCAAAGCCAGGCTTAAGAACCTTCCATGCAATGTCGAATACGTAAGCCGCTTAAGGACTGCAAAGCAAATCAGCGACATTAAAAAGCGCCTGAAAGAAGGGTCGATAGATATTCTTATCGGCACACATAAAATACTTGGCAGTGGCTTTGAATTCAAGGATTTAGGCCTTCTTATCATCGACGAAGAGCAGAAATTCGGCGTATCGGCCAAGGAAAAGCTCCGCCAGCTCAAGGAATCGGTGGATACCCTTACCCTGACGGCCACCCCTATTCCACGTACCCTGCAGTTCTCTCTCCTCGGCGCGCGCGACCTTTCCATAATCCAGACCCCGCCGCCCAATCGTATTCCAATTCAGACGGAGATTATCCTTTTCAACGAGGCGGACATAAAGAGCATCATAAACTATGAACTGAACCGCGGCGGACAGGTATTCTTCCTCCATAACAAAGTAGAGGAACTGCCTTCAATCGCCGAAATCCTGCACCGCCTGGTTCCGGATATGAAAATATGCGTGGCTCACGGACAGATGGAGGCCAGGGAATTGGAAGACAGAATGCTGGCCTTCATGCGCGGGGACTACGACCTTCTCCTTTGCACCACCATCATAGAAAACGGTCTGGACATACCCAACGCTAATACAATAATAGTGAATCAGGCCCAGAATATAGGCCTTAGCGACCTGCACCAGTTAAGGGGCAGGGTAGGGCGTTCCAACAGGAAAGCGTTCTGTTACCTTATTGTTCCTCCGCTTATTTCCATAACCGAAGACGCCAGAAGGAGGCTCAAGGCCATCGAAGAATTCTCCGACCTCGGCAGCGGCTTCAACATAGCGATGCAGGACCTTGATATCCGCGGCGCCGGCAATCTCCTTGGTGCCGAACAAAGCGGCTTCATTTCCGACATGGGCTACGAAACCTACCAGAAGATTCTTTCCGAAGCGATGGAGGAACTTGGTGTCGAAACCGGTATTCAGCAGCGTCAGGGAAGGGAAAGGTTCGTTGAAGACTGCACCATAGAAACCGACAGGCCGGCCTTTATCCCCGACGATTACATTGAAATCAGCGCCGAAAAAATACGCATTTACAAAACTCTGGACGCCCTTTCGGACGACAGGGAGATAGACCGCCTCGGCTCACAGATCCAGGACCGTTTCGGCCCGCTTCCCGAAGAAGTAAAAAACCTCCTGTGGGTAGTTAAAATAAGGAATCACGGCGCAAGTACAGGATTCGAGAAGATAATTGTAAAGAACGGCATGCAGATAATGTTCTTCGTAAACAATCCCATGTCGCCCTATTACCAGTCCAAGCAGTTCGACAATGTCCTTCAGAAAATAGGTGCGAATCCAGACATTTACAAGATGAATCAGGACAACGGGCGTTTGAGAACAGTCAGCCGCGGAGTTGATTCCCTCCAGAAGGCGTTCTCAATTTTGAAAAAACTGCAATAAGTAGTAACTTTGCAAGTTATGCCTAATTTACTGGTCGAAATAGGAAATACCGCCCTTAAGGCTGCCTGGTCCGAGAGGATGACTCTTGGCAAGACATTCCGCTATCAGGGCGAAAAACTGATGGATTTCATCATATCCATAACCCGCAGGGAAAAACCCTTCGTTATGGTGGTGTCTTCCGTGTCCCCGCTTTCTCCGGCCGACATTCAAACCCTGGAAGGGGAGTGCACCCATCTACTCCTTCTGGACGGCAATCACAGGGAGCAGCTTGCAGGCCACGGTCTTCCTTCATATATTTCCTACGACAGGGCTGCTTCAATTCTTGCCTCACGTTATCTCTTCAAGGGTAAAGGATGCACGATAGTGGACTTCGGCACAACCCTCACCGTGGATTTTCTTGGTGAAGACGGCCTGTACCGCGGCGGAAACATTTCGCTTGGCTGCCGCACAAGGTTCAAGGCCCTGAGCCGCTATTCCCGTTCCCTTCCGCTTGTGGACATGCCCGAAAATACGGAGCCTCTGGGCCTTTCCGAAACGTCTTCAATAGGCAGCGGAGTCATTTCAGGCATTATATTTGAAATTGAGGGCTACCTGAACCTTCATCCGGAGAATATCGCCGTGTTTACCGGCGGCGATGCGAATTATTTTGCAAAAAGGATGAAAAGTTCGATATTTGCAATTTCCAACCTCGTACTTATGGGGTTGGCTTTAATGGCCGACGAGTATGCGCAAAAGTTTGATATATAAGTGTGCGATATCGGTTGCACTGCTTCTTTCCGGATGGGGAGTAAAGGCCCAGACGGAAGGAACGTACAGCGGATACTCCCCTTATTCAGTATTCGGCCCCGGTATCCTTCATCAGGGCGGAACAGCCTGGAACAGAGGTATGGGCGGAGTAGGAATCGCAGCCAGGAGCCATCGTTTCGTCAATACCATGAATCCCGCGTCGGTGACGGCACGCGACTCTCTGTCATTCATGGCTAATCTCGGTCTTTCCGGTCAGATATCCTACATTGCCGAAAGCAGCAAAAAGAACCTCAATACCACAGTCAATATAAACGACTTCGTTATATCTTTCCCCATGTGGCGCCATACCGCCTTTATGGTAGGACTTGTTCCCGTAAGCGACGTAGGTTACAGTATTTCCAGTACGGAAATGGATGTATATACAGGCTCTCACACCTTTACGTCACAGGGTAACGGAGGTATATATCAGTTGTTTGCCGCTGCCGGCGTTACATTTTGGGATCGCCTTTCCCTGGGTGCCCAGTTCAATTACAACTTCGGCAACATAAACAAAAAGGCTTCAGACGTATACGAGGACGACTCGTACCGCAATTCCTCGTCCGGAGACTCACTGCAGGTAAGGAATTTTTCCGCGAAACTTGGCCTCCAATACGAGCAGCCAGTCGGAAAATCCTCCTTCATCACCATCGGCGCCACTTATAAGTTTGCAACCCGCATAAGCGGTTACAGCATCCATTACAAGGAACTTGGCAGCTACGCCCGCGAGCGTTCGGCCACAACCCTCGGGGAAAGCAACCTGAGCATGGGAAATGAGATGTCTTTCGGAATAAGTTACCGCAAGAGCGACAGTTTCCTTGTCGAATTCGACTATTCACTCACCGACTGGTCCCGCAGCGGAATGGACCTGGTAAGGGGCTTCTCCAACAGGGGAGAGTCTATATTCGCACCTTCGGTGGGCCAGTCATACCGCGCAGGCTTCGAATTCACGCCAAACAGGAACGACATCCGCTATTACATGCGCCGGTGCACTTACAGGGCCGGAGCATATTTCGACCAATCCTACTATACAGTAGATGGTGCACACATAAATTCTATTGGTGTAACAGTGGGCATGACCCTTCCTGTTTTCAGGGGTTACAACGGAATTACCATAGGCCTTGATTTCGGCCGCAGGGGCCTTCAGAAGTCACAACTCAACGAAAATTACATGGGTTTCAGCGTAGGATTCAATGTGTTTGACATCTGGTTCCAGAAGCGCCCGTACGAGTAATGGCACTATAATTGTTAAAATAATTAAAAAATTCGATGATATGAAAAAGTTAGTTCTCATCTTATTCGCCGCACTGGCCGTATTCTCTTCACAGAAAGTGTCTGCACAGGGAAAGTACGGCGCCGACAGCGCAGAGTGCATCAAGTACCTTTCCTATTATCAGGAGTATTTCAAGCAGAAGAATTACGATTCGGCCCTTCCCAACTGGCGTAAGGCTTATGCCCTCTGCCCCGGCAAGGCATCGCAGAATATGTTCATCCACGGTACCACGCTGATGAACCGCCTTTACAACCAGACCAAGGACGCAGCGGCCCGCGAAGCCATCGTGGACACCATCCTTACCCTCCAGGACCAGAGAATGGCAGCATGGCCCAAGAAGAAGGTTGATATCATGAACAACAAAGGTCAGTATATCATCAACTTCCGCGGTTCCAACCCTGCCTACCTTTACGAGAACCTGAATCCCATCGTGGATGAGCTCGGCTCAAGGACCAACGGCCCCCTGCTCGTTAACCTGCTTCAGGCTTCCATCGCCCTTTACCGTGAGAATCAACTTTCGGCCGACGATGTTATCGCAATGTATGACAAGGTTACCGCAGCCCTTGAAGGCGCCACCGCAAAGAACGATGCCGAAGCCGAGGACAACCAAAAGGCAAAGGCAACCATCGAGTCCATCTTCGCCGACAGTAAAGTTGCTTCCTGCGAGAACCTGATCGCCATCTTCGGACCCCGCTTCGAAGCCGATCCCAACAACCTGACGCTGGTTTCCAACATCGTGAAGTTGATGAACGGTGCCGATGACTGCGCCAACAATGAACTGTACCTGAAGGCTGTTACCGCCATGTACAAGCTGGATCCTTCGTACCGCAGCGCATACGCCCTGTATCGTCTGAACTCCGCCCGCGGCAATATCGCCGACGCCGCTTCCTACCTGCAGCAGGCTATCGACTCAGAAGAGTCCGACGCCGCCACCGATGCCCAGTACTACTATGAAATGGCAGCTTTCTGCTACAAGAACAACATGAAGGCAAAGGCAGGCGATGCAGCACGCAAGTCCCTGGAACTGGACAGCTCGTATGCCGGAAAGGCCTACCTCATCCTGGGTAACCTCTGGGCAGCTGCAACATGCGGAAGCACGGAAGATAAGTGGGCCCGCTACTGGGTAGCGGCCGACTACTATCAGAAGGCTCGCAACGCCGATCCTTCCGTAGCCGACGAAGCATCCGCCTCCATCGCCAGCGTGAGCCGTTACTTCCCCGAGGCTTCCGAAGCCTTCATGTACGACCTCACCAAGGGACAGAGCTATACCGTTTCCTGCAGCGGCATGACCGCAACTACCACAGTACGCGTGCAGTAATAAGGTGAAAGGAAACTCCATACTGAAGACGACGGCAAGCGCCCTGGCGCTTGCTTTCGTCGTTTTTTCGTGCAAAGGGAACCTGACCGAAGCGCAGAAACTGGATCTCTCCGTCACGCCTATCCAGACTGTGGACGGAATGTTCTTCGTCCAGTCCGAAAACGGAAGGCTGAAAATGCGCGTGGAAGCGCCAAGAATGGAGGTTTACGAGCACGATTCCATATCATACGACTATTTCCCGGCTGGCCTTCACGTGTACAGTTATGCCGATGACGGGTCCCTTGAAAGTACTATTGTCTCTAATGAAGCCCGCCACGACAAATTTCCTAAAAAAGGGGAGGAAAAGTGGTCGGCTTTCGGCAATGTGGTAATCCGGAACATCCCCAAGCAGGAGACCATGGAGACAGACACCATCTACTGGGACGAGAAGAAAAAGGAAATCTGGACAGACTGCTACATTAAGATGTATTCCCCGTCTGGCTCGATGCAGGGCTACGGTATGCGCTCGGACGACAAAGCCCGCAATGCCATCCTTATGCATCCCTTCGACAACGAATTCCTGCTGGACAACGACAGCACGAAAGTAGTGGTGGATTCCGTCAATTTCATCGGTCCCATGCCGCTGAAAAGAGGGCAATCGTTGAAAATTAAAGGTAAATAATTGATATTTGGAAGAAATTTCGTATTTTTGCAGCCCTTAAACTGATACTTTCGGAAAATATTAAAAAACAAATACAAAATGGCAGCTCTCGAGACCATCAGAACTAAATTCGGCATTGGTGCGTCGCTCATCATTGCTTTCGGTCTGTTACTCTTCCTTGTGAACCCCTCCGACATCATCCAGACCATCCAGTCTGCATCTTCAAAGTACGATGTCGGTAAGATCAATGGCAAATCCATCTCCTATCAGGACTTCGAAGTTGAGACCAGGAAATTCTCAGAAATCCGCGAAATGCTCACCGGCACTTCCGCATCCAGCGAGCAGGTGCAGCGTCAGACCCGTCAGCAGGCCTGGCAGAGCCTTGTGGACGAATACCTTGTAATCCCCACCATCGAGAAAGCAGGTATCCGCGTAGGTCAGCAGGAAATCATCGACCTTTTCATCGGCGACGAAGTTTCTCCCGTAATTTCCAATTCCGGCATCTTCACTGACGAAAACGGCAACTTCTCCGTTGCTGCAGTACGCACCTTCATGGAGCAGGTCACCGCCGACGAATCCGGCCGCGGTGTCCTTCTTCGCGACTATCTGCAGAATGCAGTGCGCTCCGAGCGCTACAGCTCCAAGTATAACTCCCTCTTCACTGCCGCTTCTTATGTTAACTCCCTGGAGCAGAAGCGTGCCATCGAGGAGAATAACACCACTGCAAACGTCGCTTTCGTAGTAGTTCCCAACTCCTACTCTCCCGTGGATTCTACCGTAGTGATTTCCGATGCATCAATCAAGTCCTACTACGATTCCCATAAGGATAAATTCCAGCAGAAAGCCACCCGTGACATCGAATATGCAGTGTTCGAAGTTACCCCTTCTCCTGCCGACGTAAATGCCCAGAACGAAGAATTCGTCTCCCTGTATGACGAATTCGCCGCCACCGACAACGTGCGTGCTTTCCTGCAGCGCAACTCGGACCGCCAGTGGACCGATCGCTGGTACAAGGCTGGCGAACTCCGCAGCGTAAACCGCGAAGTGGATGCTTTCGTATCCGAAAACGGTGAAGGCGTTTCCCCCGTTATCCGTTACGGAAAGTCCTTCTTTGCAGCCCGCATCATGGAAAAAGCCATGCTTCCGGACTCCGTATATGTGCGTCATATCATGTTCGCAGGTGATTCGGCCCGCATCAAGGCAAACGATGTCCTTGCAAAGCTTACCAGGACCAACTTCGCCGCAATGGCCACAATTTATTCCCTGGATAAAGGCAATGCCGTGGATGGCGAGCAGGGCAACCTTGGCTGGATGACCCAGAACTCCCTGATCCCCGGCTTCGAGCCCGTCCTTACCGCACAGGCAGGCAAGCCCTTCATCGTCAACACCCAGTATGGCACCCATATCGTGGAAGTGACCAGGGCCACCAAGCCCGTTGAAAAGAAGAAGGTTGCAGTGTTCGAAAAGGCCACCCTTCCCAGCAAGGCCACCTATGCCGACACTTACAACAAGGCCAACCTCCTTGCAACCCGCGCCGCCGGCAAGGCTGCCAATTACAGGGCTGCATGCGACTCTACCGGCATCTATTCCCGAAAGCTCACCATCAATGAAGGTACGGACAACTACGGTGCCATTAGCCATGCCAAGGAAGTTACCCGCTGGGCCTTCGACAACAAGCCCGGTAAGGCTTCCGGTATCATCACCGTGGACAACAACTACTTCTTCGTAGTTGCCGTGAATGGGGCACATAAGGAGGGTCTTGCAAAACTTGACGAAGTTTCCGGAAACATCCGCAACCAACTCTATCGTGAGGCTTATTCCCAGAAGAAAGCCGCCGAGATTGCCGCCGATATTGAAGGCCTTGCATCCATCGAAGCAGTTGCCGAAAAACTCGGCACCACCGTTTCCAACCTCTCCGACGTAACCTTCTCCACTTCTTCCGCCTCTTCCACCGAGCCTGCTTTCGTGGGTGCTGTGGCAGCCGCCAAGGAAGGCGTTGTGTCAGGTCCCGTCGCCGGTACTATGGGCACATATGTGTTCCAGGTGAACGGCCGTGAGACCGGTTCCTATTACACCGAGGACGATGCCCGCGCTGCACAGGCCCGCATCGACGCTTATCATACCCAGATGCTCCTCAGCGTCATGAGCGATAAGGGTGTAACCGATCACCGCGAGCGTTTCTTTTAACAGATAATACGTCATTTAGGATTATGCCCGGTGTTGGTGCCGGGCATTTCTTTTATAAAGAGTTAATATATGTCTCTCAAATGCGGAATAGTGGGACTTCCCAATGTGGGTAAATCCACGCTCTTCAACTGTGTGAGTTCCGGAAAGGCCCAAAGCGCCAACTTTCCTTTCTGTACCATCGACCCCAACGTCGGCTCCACCAATGTGCCGGACAAAAGGCTGGAAGTGCTCACAGAGATTTGCCAGCCCAAGCGTACCATACCTGCAACGGTGGAAATAGTGGATATAGCTGGCCTTGTCAAGGGTGCATCCAAAGGCGAAGGCCTTGGAAATCAGTTCCTTGCCAATATCCGTGAGACAGATGCCATATTGCATGTGCTCCGCTGCTTCGACGACGGCAACATAGTGCACGTGGATGGCTCCGTGGACCCGGTACGCGACAAGGAAGTAGTGGATACCGAGCTCCAGATCAAGGACCTTGAGACTGTCGAAAACAGGATCAAGAAAGTGGAGAAGATGGCTACTACCGGCGGCGACAAAGAGGCCAAAAAGCTGCTTGGACTGCTTCTGCGCTATCGTGACGCCCTTCTTCAGGGTAAATCCTGCCGCACCGTTCAGCTTGAAAACGCCGAAGAAGAGCAGATGTCCCACGACCTGTTCCTTATCACCAACAAACCTGTCATGTATGTCTGCAACGTGGATGAAGCATCGGCCGCTACCGGAAATGCCTACGTGGATGCCGTACGTGCTGCTGTCGCTTCGGAAAATGCCGAAATCCTGGTGATCGCCGCCAAGACCGAAGCTGAGATAGCCGAAATTGAAGACTACGAAGACAGGCAGATGTTCCTGGAGGAAATGGGCCTTGAGGAAAGCGGCGTGGTACGCCTGATTCAGAGCGCCTATAAACTCCTGGGCCTTAGGACCTTCTTCACCGCCGGCGCCGATGAATGCCGCGCCTGGACCATAGTCGCCGGGGACAAAGCCCCCCGCGCCGCAGGAGTTATCCACACCGACTTCGAACGCGGCTTCATCCGTGCGGAAGTGATTAAGTATGAGGACTTTGTCCAGTACAAGACCGAAGCCGCAGTCCGCGCTGCCGGCAAAATGGGCATCGAAGGCAAAGAGTACATAGTGCAGGACGGCGACATCATGCACTTTTTATTCAACGTTTAAATCGCTGATATTCAATATTTTACCGGATTCATGTCTGCTCTTTTTGCGCAGACATGATTCTTTTTTTTTGCTGACAACCAAATACTTACGTTCGGGACGAAAGTGGAAGAATGCGCAATTTTGATGCATGAAAGCATTGATTACTGCGTTTTTGCTTCTTTTAAGGCCGATGGAGAGCGCCGGGGACTGTACCCTGAGGCTGATGTTCTGGAATCTGGAGAATTTCTTTGATTACAGGAAGGATTCGCTGGGGGTGAAGGATGCGGAGTTCTGGTACGGAGGGGAAAGGCGGTGGACAAAGAAGCGTTTCAAGGCGAAGTGTCAGGCTATTGCGAAGACAGTGCTTTGGACGGCGGGGGTGTGCGGGGGACTCCCGGATGCAATAGGCCTGGCCGAAGTGGAAAACCGCAAGGTGCTTAAGCGCCTGATATACGATACGGCACTGCAGAAGTTGGATTACAGGATTGTGCACTTCGATTCAGGGGACAGGCGGGGGATAGATGTGGCGCTTTTGTACAGGGAATCGTGGGCCGAACTTATAAGCGCAAAGGCCTGTCATATTTATGGCGCAGATTCGGCAAGAATTCAGACAAGAGATATACTACTTGCACATTTTTTAACGGCCGAAGGAAAGGACCTGGCAATTCTGGTAAATCATCATCCTTCAAAGTACGGCGGATCAAACCTTTCTGAACAAAGGAGAATGGCTGCCGTGAAAAGGCTTCGGCAGGTTACGGATTCTTTGAAACAATGTGGTATAGACAGGATTGTGGCGATGGGGGACTTTAACGACACCCCGGATTCGCCCATTTACCACATTCTTGATTTAATAAACCTTTCAACGTCCCTGCATGAAAAGGGAGAGGGCAGCATCCGCTTCGAAGGGAAGTGGGAGCTGATAGATCAGATTTTCGTTTCAGAAAGACTGAAAGACGCCCAAATGCGAATAATCCGCGCCCCTTTTCTTATGGTCAGGGACAAAAAATACACAGGTGAAAAACCGTTCAGGACGTATTCAGGCCCAAGGTACATAGGCGGAGTGTCGGACCATTGCCCCGTTTGGATGGATTATAAAGCGCCGATAAATTTTCCTGGCGGGCGGAAAAATGCAAAAGAATGATTATATTTGTAGACGTTCAAACGACACTAAAACACTTTTAAGTATATGAAAGCCAAGATTCAGGAAAAATTCAAGTCCCTCTTCGGAGAAGAAGGCCAGCTCTTTATGTCCTCGGGCCGAATCAACTTAATCGGTGAGCACACAGACTACAACGGCGGTTATGTATTCCCCGGCGCAATCAACTTCGGCATAATGGCCGAAATCAAGCCCAACGGCGGCGAAGTTGTAAAACTCTTCTCCATCGACTTCGACGAATATGTGGAATTCCGTCTGGAAGAAGCCAGCGCACCCACCCAGCTTTGGGCCCGTTACATATTCGGCGTCTGCATGGAAACCCTCAAGAGAGGCGGTAAGGTTGGCGGTTTCAACGCCGTTTTCGCCGGTGATGTCCCTCAGGGAGCAGGCCTGAGCTCTTCGGCAGCTCTTGAAAGCGTTTTCGCCTTCGCCATCAATCAGCTTTTCAACGACAACAAGATCGACAAGTTCGAACTTGCACGCATCGGCCAGAGCACCGAGCATAACTATTGCGGCGTAAAGTGCGGCATCATGGACCAGTTCGCTTCCGTATTCGGCAAGAAGGGTTCAATCATGCGCCTCAACTGCAAAACCGGCGAGTACAAGTACTTCCCCTTCCGCCCCGAAGGCTACCGTGTTGTACTTATTGACAGCTGCGTAAAGCACCAGCTGGCCGGCAGCGCTTACAACAAGCGCCGTGAATCCTGCGAAAGGGCTGCTGCAGCCATCCGTGCCAACCATCCCGACGTGGACTTCCTGTCGGACGCCAAGCGTGTCTGGCTGGACGAAGTGAGGGACGAAATCTCCCAGGAAGACTTCCTCCGTGCCGAATATGTGATCGGTGAGGTCCAGAGGGTACTTGACGTTTCCGACGCCCTTGAAAGAGGCGACTACGAGACTGTGGGCGAACTCATGTACCAGACCCACTTCGGCCTCAGCCGTCTGTACGAAGTCTCCTGCGAGGAACTTGACTTCCTTAACAAACTCGCCCGCAGGGAAGGCGTTACCGGTTCACGCGTAATGGGCGGCGGCTTCGGCGGCTGCACCATCAACCTGGTAAAGAACGAACTGTACGACAACTTCATCGCCAAGGCCACCAAGGAGTTCACCGAGAAGTTCGGCCATGCTCCCAAGGTATACGACGTAGTAATAAGCGATGGAGCCCGCCAGCTGCAGTAAATGCCATCAGCAAACGCAGATAGACGTTTGCAGGAGTATCAATGTCGCCCTTGACCCGGAACTGAAAGCCCGGGTCAGGGACGGCTCTCTTTTCGTATGGGAATGTCCATACTGCGGCAACAGGAACCTGGCCCTGTACCAGACGCTATATCACGATCCGGACACCAAACTCATGGTATGGCTGCTCCCGGGCGATCAGGAGCCTCCCAAAGCCGTTGCCGAAGCCGTCAAAGAGCTTGACGGATACACCCTCAGGCGCGTAAGGGAAGTGGGTGAACTGATAGAGAAAGTTAACATCCACGACGCCATGCTGGACGACAAAGTCATGGAAATGTGCAAGTGGGTGATACGGCGCGAAATGTCCGGGAAAATGCCCGGCATTATGGACGCCCCCATCAAGTTCCTCAGGACAGAAGGGGCAGACAATGAGCTTGTAATGGCCTTCCCTCTGGACGGCCAGATGCAGGTGGTGAACATCGGCTTCAACGTCTACGAAGACGCCCGCGGCATTCTTTCCCGCAATCCTTCGGTAAACACGGATGAAGGATTTTCAGAAATTAACGCTGAGTGGGTAGAAAAATTTTTCCGTTAGAGCAAATCCCAGTCCAGTATCAGAGACACGGACCAGGGCTTATCCTGGCCCGTATTTTTGTACCAGTTTCCGCCAAGATAGGAGAAGGATACGCCAATCTCTGCTCCCAGTGGCAATACCAGTACCCGCCCCAGGGATGCGGTAAGGTCGGCCCCGACGCTCCAGAGATTGTACCCGTTTCCAAGAATGGTATAATCGGCATGAGGGGTAAGCGTGAAATTCTTTATATAGGCCACGAAGGGGATGGAAAGGTCGCCGAAGCTGAAGGGGATGGCATAATCGGCTGTAATTTTCCACTGCGAACGGAAGGCCTGTGCGATGTATGATGAAGCAGTTCCGGTAAAGCCCCTTGGCGCAATATTCACCGCCGATTCCGGGAACAGCGCGCCGCTTCTGCCCAGCTGGTGCTGGAACATACCAGTCAGGCGCAGGCCCTGAGTCCGGAAAAAGCCAGGCACATAGCCATAGGTGTAGGCATAGACGCTTGGGGTGAATAATCCGTCAAGTCCCGGCCTGAAGCTTATTCCTCCCTCCATGCCTATGCCCCATGAGGGATATGGCTGTGACTTGGCCTGGGACAGCATTACGTATCCGCGGAGCGACGCCGAAAGCCTTTGCAGCATTACGTCTTTCCCTTCTCCGAAGCCTGTGATCCTGGCAGGTCTGGGTACACCATCGAACCCCCTGGGCGCGGTGAAATATACAGGTCCGCGTGAGAACCAGTCGTTTGAAACGGAGTATCTTACCTGGGGAACGAAGCCGAACAGGTATCCGCCCTTGTAATATGAAAGTGGAATGTAGGCCCTTACAGAAGCTGCCATAAGGGGCTCTCCGTCCCGGATATTCATTTGGGTATAGACGCTGCTTACGCCCTGGTCGTCCAGAATCAGGGGAGTGTACTGGCGGGAATTCCTGTCACCCAGGTCGAAGCTGGCTTCAATGACAGGATACCACAAGGAGAGCGTAGCCTTTGCATGGAGTGAACTGCGCCAGCGTTCCGGAAAGTCGGGGTCCTGATGCAGGCCGTACCCCAGCATGCCGGAGAAGTTTCCCAGGCTGTTCTGGAAGAATCCGCTTACGCCCAGCGAGCCTGTCTCATAACTGAAGTCCATGGACTCGCTCTTTAGGGCGTCGTAGTTCACATATACAGGAAGCCAGGAGTGAAAACGCGTTTCGGATAGCTTATGGAAGCGTTTTGGCGCCGATACGGGCACGGCCGATGAAAGGTCAGGCGCCGGCCCCAGGCTGCGTTCCTGGCGGGTGAGTTCGTCTTCGACTGGATACGTACATACGTCGGCAAAGTTCACTTCCCTAGGCTTAAGCGAATCCACTGGAGTGCGCATAATCATGTCTCCGTCAAGCGTTTGCGAGACATAGTACAGATAACCTCCGTTTTCCGCGAAATCCACTCCTCCGTAGCGGGTGGTTGTAATCTGGAAGAGTTGTCCGCTATCGGGATAATAGTGATAAAGTTCGTTGACGCCGGTCCTGTCGCTTACCCAGTTTATGTATCCGTCATCTTCGCCGGTGCAGCATATCGTCTGGAACGACGGCTCCAGGACCCTTTCCCAAACCCCGCTGGCGGATATTCTATAAATGCCTGTTCCTTCGGCGCTTATGCCCGCAAAGTAGAGGTCTTCCCCAAACCAGCTGAACTCGAAGGGTTGAATACCGGCGGGTGCGGGAGTGCTTCGCAGCACACTTCCGTCGTCCGAAGATAGTACAACCACGTTTACACCTCCGGTAACTGGATATTCTGAAACTGCCACGAAGCGTCCGTCGCGCGAGACTTCCGGGTCGAAGTACCTGGTTCCCTTTGTAAGGTCGTGAAATTTTCCGGTTTTAAGGTCGCAGTAGCGTACGATGGAGCGTCCGTCCAGCTGCCACCTGCCCTCCGCCGAAGTTTCGGACCAGTACATTCTGTCCTTGACCGGATCCATGAAAAGGTCCGAAGTATTGGACGAAAACGCCCTCAGGCGCTTTACCTTGCCGTTTTTCTTAATCCTAACAAGCTCCGACGGATGAAGGTAACCGCTTCTTACGGCAATGAATTCGTCGTTCACCCAGACGGGGGTATTGTAGTTTGTCACAAACTTTTCCGATGGCGTAACCTGTTCCTCCGGAAGGAAGGGCCCGCGGGCCAGGTTGTCGGCCTGCCAGATGGCGTTAAGCGTGTCCATGACTTCCTGGAAATGTTCCTTGAAACGCTTTCCGCTGGCTTCCCTTGCCGTTTTGCGGTAGTTGTATGGCGAAATCATAAGTGGATTGCGCCGTGAACGGTCCAGCGCTTTCTGCATAAGCAGCGGGTCCTTGTAAATGTACCTGGTTCCGGCTATGGTTATGTATCCGAGAGCATAATGGTCGGGCGTAAATCGCCTGTACGAGCCGAAGCGCCATTGTTCCCAGCTGCGGAATTGGCCTTTGTCGAAGGAGGTCCTGTAATAGTTCAGGAAGTCGGCCGTGCGTGCCCTTGTACCGCCTGTAAGGCCTGTTTCCGCAGCGACGGCATCGCCTTCGCCGAAGGGAAAATCCAGATACAACTGCCAGGCGATGGGGCTCCAGGCTTCCCCGCTGAACCAGCTCAGTACCTTGTTCAGGCCTCTTTGTCTGCCCCACTGGAACTGGGCCTGGTGCCGGGGCTCGTGGGAGGCAAGCTGTATTTCCCAAGGTATCGGATCCGGGTTATAAGGGTCCGGGATTGTGTAAAGGTCCATCCTCCTTGGCGCCCAGCCCACGGAACCGTTGGAATAAACATTGTGCGTGTGCAGGATTACCGGCATTTTGCGCTTAAATCCCTGCCCTGGTGTAATGCCTATGCTCCGGCCGATTGGGACGCGGAACTGCTCCAGCAGCTTGCCGTATACGCGGGCCAGAGAATCGGCCCCGGAGGGGTATATAATCTGATAGTAAGGCGTTTGAATGCTGTACCATTTAAGGTAGCCCGGATCGTCCCCGCTTGTATAGAACTGGGCTTTGGCCGGAAGATAGGCCAACATCAGAAGCAGAATGGCAAGAAGGGACTTACGCATATCAAAAATCCTTGTAAACGTACAAAAATAATCCTATTTTTGCATATATGAAAATATGCAAAGCCATATTGCTTGTTCCGGTGCTTCTCGCGCTGTCCTGCGGCCCTAAAAAAGCACAGCAGCCGCTCACGCGTGACTTCCCCAAGGCGGAAATCCCCATGATGGTAGCGGAGCCGTCGGAGCGGATTTTATGGCTGGGCGCCCACTTCTGGGACAAGTTCACGGATACCCTTACTCTTTATCACTGCGACTCCCTTACAGTGAACGGAGTAAAGTCCGACGATCTGGAAAAGCAGATGGGCGTTTTCTCCTCCCTGCTGGCCGAAATTCCCCTGGAAGAAGGTTCGAAGGACATGCTACGCTTCATGGACCGTCTGGAGGCCTTCCAAAAGGCTCATCCGGAGTCCAATATGCTGCAGAAAATGGCCGAAGTCACCGCCAAGTACTTCTACGACCCCAACTCCCCGGTAAGAAGCGAGGACCTTTACCTTCCCTTTGTGTCCCGCCTCGCATCCAGTTCTCTTATCGACCCCATCTACCGCATGGGCTACAACTGGGACGAAAAGATGTGCCGGATGAACCGGACAGGCACTCCGGCGGCCGATTTCACGTTCATCGACACTAATGGGAAAAGCCGTACGCTGTACGGCATAAAGGCCGATTACACCCTTCTCATTTTCGGCAATCCGGACTGCCACGCCTGCAAGGAACTCGTGGAGAACATATCGTTCCTTGACGATATCCGTTCACTTATGGACAGCGGCAGGCTCAAGGTTGCGGACATTTACATAGACGAAGACATCGCCCTCTGGAAGGAAAAGATGCGCGAATATCCTCAGGACTGGATAAACGGCTACGACCCCACATTCACAATACGTACGGATGTCCTGTACAACGTGCGTGCGCTTCCTTCGATGTACCTTCTGGACAAGGACAAGACCGTGCTCCTGAAGGACGCCGTGCCGGATGCCGTGCTCGATTATTTGCTAAACCTATAACCACCGAGATATGGAAATCACTAAACAGCTTTGGGGCACATCGCCCAGCGGAAAAGAAATTTACCTCTATACACTCAAAAATGCATCCGGCGCATATGTACAGCTTTGCAGCGTTGGCGCAGCAATAGTTTCAATCGTTGTTCCGGACAAGAACGGCGTCCTTGGTGACGTTGTCATCGGCTACAAGGATCCCCTCCACTATTTCGCCGACGGTCCCTGCTCGGGAAAGGTCCCCGGAAGGTACGCCAACCGCATAGCCAAGGGCAAGTTCACCCTTGACGGAGTGGAGTATACCCTTCCCGTTAACAACGGCCCCAATCACCTCCATGGCGGCCCCCAGGGCTTCCAGAACCAGGTTTGGGACAGCCGCATAGACGGCGACTCGGTGGAGTTCATGTACTTCTCCCAGGACGGCGAGGCAGGCTTCCCCGGCAACCTCAAGACCATAGCCCATTACACCTGGGGCGAGGATAATTCCCTCAAGCTCATACTTACGGCCGAAACCGACAAGCCCACCGTAGTCAACCTTACCAACCACGTGTATTTCAACCTGGACGGCGAAGCTTCCGGCTCTGTTCTCAAGCACAAACTGGAACTGAACGCATCCCAGTGGCTTCCCACCGACGAGACTCTCATCCCCACGGGCGAAGTTCAGGACGTGGCCGGCACCCCCATGGATTTCGTGGAGGCAAAGCCCATAGGCCAGGATATAAAAGCCGATTTTCCCGCTCTCAAGTACGGCAAAGGTTATGACAACTGCTACCTGATTGACGGCGCAATGCCCGGTCAGCTCACCCCTGCTGCAGAGCTTTGGGGCGCTGTTTCCGGCCGTCACCTGGAGGTTCTCACCACTCAACCCGCCGTTCAGGTCTATACAGGAAACTGGCTTGCAGGATGCCCGGAGGGCAAGGGAGGCCGTGCCTATCAGGATTACGACGCTGTTGCCATCGAATGCCAGCACTGCCCCGATTCCCCCAACCAGCCCGCTTTCCCTTCAACCGTACTCCGTCCCGGCGAAGTCCTGGAAGAAGCGATTATCTGGGCTTTTGATGCGCGTTAACCCATGAAGCAGTATCTGGATCTTCTCCGCCACATCAGGGAGAATGGAGTAATGAAGGAGGACCGTACCGGTACCGGAACGCAGAGCGTCTTCGGCTATCAGATGCGCTTCAACCTGGAAGAAGGCTTCCCCCTTCTTACCACTAAAAAGGTGCACCTGAAGTCCATCATATATGAGCTCCTTTGGTTCATTTCCGGCAACACCAACGTCCGCTGGCTTCAGGAGCATGGCGTTACAATATGGGACGAATGGGCCGATGAAAACGGCGATCTGGGCCCCGTCTACGGCCACCAGTGGCGCTCCTGGCCCGCTCCCGACGGAAGGGAAATCGACCAACTTTCGATGGTAATCGACCAAATCCGCAATAATCCGGACTCCAGGCGCATGCTTGTGTGTGCGTGGAACCCCGGCGAGGTGGACAAGATGGCCCTGCCTCCCTGCCACTGCCTTTTCCAGTTCTACGTGGCGGACGGAAAGCTCTCCTGCCAGCTTTACCAGCGCAGCGCGGACGTTTTCCTTGGCGTGCCGTTCAATATTGCTTCATACGCCCTGCTTACCATGATGCTCGCCCAGGTGTGTGGCCTCAAGCCCGGAGAATTCATCCACACAACAGGTGATACCCATATCTACAAAAACCACTTCGACCAGGTGGCCCTTCAGCTTTCCCGTGAGCCCCGTCCTCTTCCCCGGATGAAACTGAATCCGGAAGTCAAGGACCTCTTCGACTTCAAGTACGAAGATTTCACTCTTGAAGGCTACGACCCCTGGCCCCTGATAAAAGCTCCCGTAGCAGTTTAAGCCCATGCAAAAGTGTCTTATAGTCGCGATAGGCGAAAACCACGAAATAGGCGTTAAAAATGCCCTTCCCTGGCATCTTCCCGGGGATCTCAAGTATTTCAAGGCCACTACCAAAGGCTTTCCGGTAATAATGGGCCGCGCCACCTATTTCTCCATCGGCCGGCCGCTTCCCGGGCGTACCAATATCGTGCTGAACCTTGGCGGAGACCCTATCCCCGAGGTGGAGTGCGTGTATTCCTTCGAAGAAGCCTACGCAGCTGCGGAAGCCACCGGAGCGGAGAAATGCTTCATCATCGGCGGAGCCTCCGTTTACCGCGCCGCCATGCCCCAGATGGACCTTCTGTACATCACTCATGTGCATAAGACAGTGCCCGAGGCCGATACTTTTTTCCCGGAAATCGACCCTGAAATCTGGGAGCAGGTGAGCATTTCAGAAACATTCACAGACGAAGAGACAGGAATTCCTTACGAATTCGCCGTATACAGAAAATGGCAAAGGTAGCGGAAGATACCCCGATGCTCCGGCATTACTTCGAGGTGAAGGCACAGCACCCCGAAGCGCTGCTCCTGTACCGCGTGGGCGACTTTTACGAAATGTACTCGGATGATGCGGTAACTGCCGTCCGTGTCCTGGGGCTTGTCCAGACCAAAAAGTCCAACGGAGAAAAGGGGCCCGTTGCAATGGCCGGATTCCCGCACCATGCGCTGGAAGGCTATCTTACGAAGCTGGTCCGTGCGGGCTATAAAGTGGCAGTCTGCGACCAGCTGGAGGATCCGAAATTCGCCAAGAAGCTTGTAAAACGCGGTATAACTGAGATTGTTACTCCCGGTATCTCCTTTGGCGAGGGGATGTTGGAGCAGAAAGAGAACAATTTCCTGTGCGGCATCACCGTGGAGAGGGACCAGTGTGGCGCAGCTTTCCTGGACGTCTCCACCGGGCAGTTCCAGGTGGCGCAGGGGTCTCTGGACTATATCGGCACCCTTCTGGGCACGCTTAAGCCGAAGGAACTGGTGGTTCAGCGAGGCTACGAAAAAGGCCTCAAGGAGCGTTTCGGGGACTATTTCTGCACTTCCATCGACGAATGGGCATTCGTGTACGATGCCGCCGCCGAGAGGCTTAAGCGCCAGCTTGGAGTGGACAGCCTCAAGGGCTTTGCCATCGACCCTTATCCGCTTGGGATTTGCAGCGCCGGGGCACTTCTGGTATACTTGGAGCAGACTCAGCATGTTGGACTTAAGAACATCTGCACCATAGGCCGCATAGACGAGGCCAAGTTCGTGTGGATGGACAAGTTCACTCTCCGCAACCTGGAAGTGTTCCAAAGCGCTTCAGGGGCCGACGGAGTATCCCTGGTGCAAACCCTGGACAAGTGCTCTTCGCCCATGGGCGCAAGGCTTTTGAGGAACTGGCTGGCGATGCCAATAATGGATCTGAAGGAGCTTAGTGCCCGCCACGACATAGTTGAATACTTCGTCGTCAACCCCGAAATACTGGAAGACACCCAGGTGGATCTTGGCAAAATAGGTGACCTTGAGCGCATACTTGGGCGCATCGCAACGGGGAAAGCCCTCCCGCGTGAGGTAATGCAGCTAGGGCGCGGCCTGTCCATTATCGGCCCCATAAGGTCCCGGCTGTCCGATGGTCCCGAAGCATTGGAGAAGCTTCTCAAAGGCATAAAAAACTGCGAAAAGCTTTTGGCCGAAATCGCCCGCACGATGGCTCCGGAGCCTGCCATCCAGATAGGGAAAGGTCCGGTTATAGCTTCCGGCGTGGATGCAGAACTGGACGAACTTCGCTCGCTGTCGGCCGGAGGCAAGGACTACCTACTGGAGATGCAGCAGCGTGAGGCGGAAAGGACTGGCATATCGTCCCTTAAGATTGCCTACAACAACGTTTTCGGCTATTATATCGAGGTCCGGAACAGCTATAAGGACCAGGTGCCGCCGGAGTGGATACGCAAACAGACGCTTGTAAACGCCGAACGCTATATCACGGAGGAACTGAAGCAGTACGAGGAGAAGATTCTCACGGCCGAAGACAGTATATACGCCATCGAATCACGCATTTACGCGTCGCTCATAGCCCGCATCCAGGAGCAGATCCCTGCTATCCAGACAAACAGCCGCATACTTGCCAAACTGGATGTCCTGGCCGGTTTTGCCGAGCAGGCCAATCTCTGGCATTACTGCAGGCCGGTACTGGACGGCGGCAAGGAGCTTGACATCAAGGGCGGCCGTCATCCCGTGATCGAAACCCTTATGCCGGCAGGGGAGGAATACGTTCCCAACGACGTCCATCTTGACAACGACAAACAGCAGATTATCATACTGACCGGTCCCAACATGGCCGGTAAGAGCGCCTTGCTCCGTCAGACGGCCCTGATTGTGCTCATGGCGCAGGCGGGTTCCTTCGTTCCGGCCGCTGAGGCCAGGATCGGCTGGATGGACAAGATTTTCACCCGCGTCGGCGCAACTGACAACATCTCCCGCGGCGAGTCCACCTTCATGGTGGAAATGCTGGAGACGGCGATGATTCTGAATAATTTAAGCGCCCGCTCGCTGGTGCTTCTGGACGAAATCGGCCGCGGCACTTCCACCTACGACGGAATGTCCATAGCCCGCGGAATAGTGGAGTTCATCCACGAATACGGCAAGGGCGCAAAGACGCTGTTCGCAACACACTATCATGAGCTGAATGACCTGGAAGGCATATTCCCCCGCGTGAAGAATTTCCACGTAACCGTCAAGGAAGTAGGCAGGGAGGTGATTTTCCTCAGAAAACTGAAAGAGGGTGGCACTGCTCATAGTTTCGGTATACATGTGGCCCGCATGGCAGGCATGCCGCAGCAAGTGCTTGAAAGCGCCGAACGTACACTGAAGGCCCTGGAGAACAGCCAGACGCTGGAAAGGATAGGTGCGCTCACGCCTATAAAACCCCACACCACCAAGGAAGGCCGTGTGGAAAAGGACGGCTCGGTGCAGCTTTCCATGTTCCAGCTGGACGACCCTCTCCTTGAGTCTCTGAGGGATCGCCTTAAGGATGCCGACCTTAACAACATGACTCCGCTGCAGGCTTTCGACCTTCTGCGACAGATGAAAGGAGAGCTTGGTCTGTGAAACGCGTACTGGTCATAGCGTATTACTGGCCGCCGGCAGGCGGCTCCGGCGTTCAGAGGTGGGTTAAATTCGCGAAATATCTTCCCGCCGACGACTGGGCCGTAACGGTGTATACACCTTCAAATCCCGAGTACACGGCCGTAGACCGCACATTGGAGGCCGAGGTGTCTCCTTTGACAGAGGTTATACGCCGTCCCATAGTTGAGCCTTACGGCATATACCGCCGCCTTATGGGCAAGGGCTCGTCCACGGATATGAAAACCCTCACCGCAGCGGCTTCGGGCGGTGCCGTCACTGAGATTTCTTCGGGCCGGAAAAGCTGGAAGCAGAAGCTGAGCCTGTGGATAAGGGGCAATGTATTTGTACCTGACCCTCGCGTAGGGTGGGTGAGGCCGTCGGTGCGCTATCTGAAAAAATTCCTGTCCGAGCATCCCGTGGACGTGATTGTTACCACCGGACCGCCGCATTCCATGCATTTGATAGGCCAAAAGCTGCACCGCGACCTTGGCATTCCCTGGGTAGCCGATTTCCGCGACCCCTGGACCAGGATGTACTACCTGAAGTACCTGCCGCTTTCGGCCTGTACGTGGAAAAAACTCCGCCGGCAGGAGCAGTCTGTGCTGGATGAGTGCTCTTGCGTACTGGCCTGCACGCCGTTTGTGCAGAAAGAGTTCCAGGCGCAGACGTCCACCCCTGTCGCATGCATAACTAACGGCTTCGACGAGGAAGACTTTGCATGCCCTGCACCGGTGCCTGACGGATACTTCAATATAACACACACGGGGCTTTTCGCCTCGGACGGGAATCCCCTGGAACTATGGAAAGTGCTGGGCTCGATGGCCTCTTCCGATGCTTCGTTTAAGGCCGCTTTACGCCTGAGGCTTGTCGGGAAAGTGGATCAGGAGGTACTGGACGCCATTTCTGCCGCCGGCCTTGCCGACAACATTGTGACCCTCGGCTACTGCGACCATGCCACAGCCATACGCGAACAGCGTGCCGCCACCGTGCTGATACTGCCCCTGCGTAACGACCCCGAATACAGGCCAATACTGCCCGGCAAACTCTTTGAGTACCTTGCCGCCGCCAGGCCCGTGCTTGGTATCGGTCAGACAGACGGCGCTATGGCTATGGTCCTGACCTCCACCGGCGCCGGCACCACCGCCGCCTGGGAAGACTCAGCTGCCATGAAAGCCTTCATGGAACACGCCTGGCAACAGTTCCGGAGCGGAGATTCTCTCGGCCCTAAAGGGCCTCGGAATGACAATGTCATACCGAGCGACTCCCCTGTCATACCGAGCGACTCCCCTGTCATACCGAGCGACTTCCCTGTCATACCGAGCGACTCCTCTGTCATACCGAGCGAAGCGAGTGTATCTCCGGACGCCGGCGGCGTTTCGCCTGTTTCCGGCGACATTTCGGCTTACAGCCGCCGCGCCACCGCCCATGCCCTGGCCCAGCTGCTGTCGCAGGTCAGCGCACGTGACGGCGACGGTCACGAAAAGGGCCCAAAACGTGCCCGAGGTCGTAAGGTGTGACGACGACGGTCACGAAAAGGGCTCAAATCGTGCCCGAGGTCGTAAGGTGTGACGACGACGGTCACGAAAAGGGCCCAAAACGTGCCCGAGGTCGTAAGGTGTGACGGCGACGGTCACGAAAAGGGCCCAAAACGTGCCCGAGGTCGTAAGGTGTGACGACGACGGTCACGAAAACAGGCCAAATCGTGCCCGAGGCCGTAAGGTAAAACGAATTAATGAGGCGTAAGCCTGAGTGAATGACATCATGAAAGATATTTGGAAGAAAATAGGTATAGGAGTTGGAATAGTGGCGCTGTTTCTGGCGCTGAGCTATGGTTTTGTGCCGCAGGTGCTGCAGGGCAAGATTGTGAACCAGAGCGATATCTCGGGGTTTGTAGGTATGTCGCACGAGATGACGGAGTGGAACAAGGCGCACCCGGAAGACCCTACGTACTGGACCGATTCCATGTTTGGAGGTATGCCCACCACGGCTATTTCCACGCAGAACGGGGGAGACTTCACGCAGCCGCTTTACGACCTGCTGTTCACTGGTAAGCGCCCGGCAACATATCTTTTCGTGGCTCTTCTTGGCGCTTTCCTTCTGATGCTTGCACTGGGAGTGAACTGGCCGCTGGCCTTTTTCGGCGCGGTTGCGATTGCGTTTTGCAGCTATAACTTCCAGATAATCCAAGTAGGACACAATACCAAGATGCAGGCCATCGCCCTGATGCCCTGGGTACTTGCCGCGCTGGTGTATACGTATAAGCAAAAGGGCCTTTGGAAAGCGCTACTGGGCGCAGCCCTTTTCGGCCTGGCGCTTAGTTTCCAGATAAAGGCCAACCATCAGCAGATCACCTACTACCTTGCCATAATGGTGCTGCTGTATGCGCTGGTGGAACTTGTCCGCGTGATAAGGACCAAAGAGTGGAAACCGTTCATTATATCATCGGCCCTGCTTCTGGTTCTGGGACTCACCGGAATAGCGACCAACGTGAACAAGCTTCTGCCGCTGGCCAAGTACACTCCCAACACCATGAGGGGCGGATCGGAGCTGTCCAAGGAAGGCGATTCCAAGGGCCTTGACCTTGACTACGCAACAGCCTGGAGCTATGGCTGGGAGGAACTTCCCAACCTTATGATTCCGGACTTCAACGGCGGTTCCTCCAACGGATCCGTGAATCCGGACAAGTCCGAAACCATCAAGCTCCTTAAAAGCGCCGGGCAGAGGAACCTTAAGGAAACGGCCAAGAACCTGCCTCTTTACTGGGGGCCGCAACCTTTCACCGCAGGGCCCATGTACATGGGTGCCATAACCATTTTCCTATTCGTCCTTGGACTGGGCCTTTATAAAGGAAAGGAGAAATGGTGGATAATAATATCGGCCATAATTGCCGTACTGATGGCGGTCGGCAGTCATTTCATGGCCTTCACGGCATTCTGTTTCAAGTATTTGCCTCTGTATAACAAGTTCCGTACGGTATCCATGGCGCTGGTGGTTCTGCAGCTGGCGCTTCCCGTGCTCGGCTTTATTACGCTGGACGGCATCGCCAAAGGAAAATACGGCCGGAAGGAATTCCTGAAGGCTTTTTGGTGGGCTCTTGGAATCACCGGCGGTTTCAGCCTGATTTGCCTTGCGGTACCTACGCTTTTCGGCAGCTTTACCGGCGGCGCGGATGCCGGCATGCAGGAAATCATTGTCGACGCCCTTGTGCTGGACCGCATAGCCCTCTTCCGCAGCGATGCCCTCATGGCCCTGCTGCTTATCCTTGCATCGGCCGGACTGCTCTTCTGGGCATATCTTCCTAAAGCTCATGAAGGCAGAAAGGTCATTGCGGCGCTTTCCGTGGGTCTTCTGGGCGCCATCAACCTTTTCACCGTGGGCCACCGCTACCTCAACGCCGACCATTTTACCACTCCGAAGGACTTCAATAAAGCTTTCGCCGAGCGTCCTGTGGATCAGATTATCAAGGCCGATGAAGATCCCCAGTACAGGGTCCTGGACCTTTCGGTCAGTGTTTTCAATTCGTCGGTCCCGTCCTATCATCACAAGAGCGTCGGCGGTTATTCCCCGGCAAAGTTGCAGCGTTATCAGGACTTGATAGAGCATTATCTGACAGACGAAATCAACGGTCTTTACAAGCAGCTTAGCCAGGCCGACAGCCTTGAAGAGGTAGAGGCCTATATGGCTTTCGGCACACCTGTGCTCAACGCCCTCAACACCCGCTACGTGATTCTGGACGGCAGTTATCCGCCTCTGGTGAATCCTTCGGCCTTCGGTGAGGCCTGGTTCGTGGATTCGGCTGTTGAGGCTTCGACCCCTGACGAGGAAATTGCACTGCTCGGTTCCGTAGATCTTGCCAGCCAGGCGGTGTTGACGGAGAGCGTCAACGTCCCGGCCGCTTCGGATTCGCTGGATACTATCCGGATGGTTTCCTATGCGCCAAATCACCTCATCTACGAGTATTCGGCAACTTCCGACCGCCTTGCCGTTTTCAGCGAAATCTACTATCCGAACGGCTGGAATGCCACTGTGGACGGGCAGCCGCTGAAGCTTCTCCGCGCCGACTGGACCCTCCGCGCCGCCCTCCTTCCCGAAGGAAGCCACACCGTGGAAATGCACTTCCTCCCGGAAAGCTATAAAAAAGGCGCCGCAGTTTCCCGCGGCACCTCGATAGCGCTTCTGCTGCTACTGCTTATAGCCGTAGCCGCGGCGGCCTATTCCACATCCAAATCGTAGTACACCCTCTCCGCGCTGCCGTCGTAATACTGGATGCGTGCCATGTAGGTATGTGACCCCGCTGGCAGATTGGAAACGGCTGCGGGTGAGGTGCTTGCCTGGCCTCCGTCAAGCGTCCAGGTAACGCTCTTGAGTGATTTTCCGGCAGCGGGAACAACTGTAGGAACACCGTTAACAACTTTGATGTAGCTCACTCCCAGGGTCGCAAAATCCACATTGGCCACGGGGATTACGGTAGCAGCAACCGCGAATGGTATGTAATGGCCGCTGAATTTTACATTATGCCAGACATGGTTACCTTCTTCCAGGAAATAATTCTGGACGACGCAGCCTCCGTTGTTGGTGTCTGCAGGGCCGAATCCACTGAAAGGATACTGCGTAACAACACCCGAAATGCCTGCGCCTATGTACAGGTCTTCTCCTTCGGGTATTGTGATTCCATGCGACGAGATGTCGATGATGTTCCATTTGTTGGGAGTGTATAACGAGGTTACGTCTTTCCTCAGCAGTTGTCCGCTGCTGCTGTCGATAACCACGTAGATACGCTCTGAACTGTCGCTCGCGCGCATGTAGAAGTGCACTGTCTTGATGGTTGCGCCAACAAGTCCGGCCTGGGAAAGCTCGCTGGCCGTGTAGCGCATGCCCACGGCTGTATCCACTCCTCCTCCAACTCCAAGATTATAAAGGGATAGTGTACTATCATACTTGTAAAGGTCGGCCGCTGCGCCTTCGCCCACTCTTAGCATCCTGATGTCACGGGGAGTGTATATAGACGAAATCGTGAGATTCTCGCAGGCAGTGGTATATCCGCTCTTGCGGGCCGTAAGTATCTGGTACTCGCTTTGTGATTCATCCAGGGTAATTGAGTAGTAGCCATCGCTGTCGGTGATACAGCTCAGGCTGCCGGAAGATAGCGCCGGAGCGGCTGCAAAGGGTGTATCGGACTGGGTAAGGCTCACTTCGGCGCCCACGATTGGATTGTTGTCGGAATCCAGCACATTGCCGTACACAATGCGTTGCGACGATGTACTCACGGTGAAGGTGCAATTGGCTCCATTCAGGGCTATATGGCTCAGGGCTAGTCCGACAGAATTACCGTCCCAGTCCAGTGGAGCATAGTTCGTGATGTTTCCATTACCCGGCAAGACGCACAGACTTTCGTCGCTGCTGCTGCCGAAAAGAAGATAGTAGCAGGGGTGTGGATACCAGGCGTTAATCCTGTTGGTGTTCTCCCATAGGTATTTTGGGGTGTAAGAAGAGCTTCCGGCATAACGTACGCTGGACTTGTCCACATGGTATACCAGCAGGCCGTATGCGGGAAGGGCGCTGTCCCACTTGTGGTTTACGCGTCTTTCCAGCACGAAATATTCTCCTTCAACGCCGCTCTGGATAATGTAGCCTTGGTCTTCATACACAGGCCCCAGGGTGTAATTCCCCGCGGCGGATATGCTTGCTGGAGCCGGCATCCACCCCAGCATGTTACGCTCCGTAACGCTCAGGTACGGAGGTCTCCTTCCGGAATCGTTGTAATTGCCGGAACTCATCAGGTCGAAGTGCCCGGTGGTGAACAAGTTCTGTCCCCCGGTGGCATAGTCGGTGTCGTAAAAGTCCGGAAGGCCCAGCGAGTGGGCGAATTCATGGCAGGTGGTTCCGATGGAGGCGGGAGTTGAACCTTCGTTTCCGGAAAGCTCAGAAGTGCAGAAGTACCTGAAAAAATGCTTGTCCCCCATCATGCCGAAGTCTCCTGTGCTCTGGTGTGGCCATATCGTTTCAGCAGGGCCGTTTTCGGCCTGATTGTAACCCGCATAATAGAAAAGAACCATATCCAGGTAGCCGTCGTGGTCATTATCGTATTGGTTCAGGTCAATATCACCGGCAAGCTGTGAGTATGCTTCCAGGATGGCTTCCGGAACTCTGTCATCGTAGTAGGCAAGTTCGTGGGACAGGGTTACAGGACCGTATACGTCGAACTGGGGACGGTACTGGCCGCCGGAGTTGTCAATGTAATAATCCCTTACCGAGCCGATGGCTCCGTTAAAACTGTATCCTGACTGATTCAGCATGTTGGAGAAATGCTGATGGGGGTTGCTGACGGAGAACGGTTTATCGGGAAATTCGGCGATGAAACACAGTATCTTCACATCCCCGAAGTTTGTCTCGGGAGCGTCGTCGTACGAAGACCAAATCCGGTTTTCCTGTGCCCTGGCCTCATTACCCTGCGCCATCAGGACTTCGATGCTTTCCCCTGTGGGACGGTAGTAGCCGTCGTCCCCCTTGGCGACTACGCGTCCAAGGTCGTCGGTGAGCCAGTGGCAGTATTCGTCGCCGTGGTTATGGAGTATGATTATGCTGCCGTCGGGCTGTACGTATTTGAAGGGTGTAGGGTCGGCCGGAACTGCGTAGGCGATGCCCAATGCCATCAGTGCGGTTATTATGGAAATGAACGTCTTTTTCATATCTTTGCCCTCCTAAAATCTAATGGTCCACTGTTCGTCTTCGTCAGAAATCAGCGTCATGAGCCCTCCCGATATGGTCTGGACGGTGAAATACTGCTCCTGTGTCGAAGTTATGCTTCCTCCAGTGCTGGCCTGCGTAGTGGCAAGGAAGCGGGTGCCCTGAGTGGCTGACGAAGGGATGGGTCCGATTTCGTACATCGTCAGGCTGGGAATCCGCATGAAACGTGCCCAAACCTTGCCTTCGGCCTCGTAAAGGTTCATCTGGTCGGTGGTCTTGTCGTATTCCAGTATGCTTGATGCGGGGGTCCTGATACCAAGGGTAGGCGTATCCGGCCCGACATTGCCGGTAACGGTGACTTCGCAGCTTGCGCTCTGGCCTCCGGCCGATGCCGTGATTATAGCCACGCCTGCACCGACTGCCGTAACCTGGCCATGCGAGACGGTTGCAACCGCAGTGTTGGAAGAATGCCACGATACGGTCCGGAATGTGGCATCTGATGGATTGACGGTTACCGTTAGGGTTTCGGTATCTCCCGGATCAAGCGTAAGGGACGCAGGGCTTACCTCCAGCGACGTGACGGGAACGTATTGACCATCACCATCCGGATCTACAAGCACTTCGCCACCTAATTCCCAGGCGGCCAGGCTCACGGAGACTTTGATTTCCTCCAGGCCGTAGATTACTATCTTCACATTGTACTTGTAGCCTGGTTCAGCCTTTGCTTCGGCATCGTCAAGGAGCTTGCTCAAGTCAATGTTATATTCTGCCTCTGCGGGGACGCCATCGGCAGTATAACCCAACTGCAACAGGCCGATTTTCATCTTGTACACTTGATTCCCCGGCATCACCATCACATCGCCCACCTCTATCAATTCATTCAAGGGGACGAAGTTATCTGCCTCTGAAAATACATGGCCATTACGTATCAAATCCAGATACTGCGGATTGGCGGTGTCCTCAATTCCACCAGGTGCCTTTTCCTGCTTGGTGGCTATGACCAGGGTTCCTTCAGTATTGGACTCAATGCGGATGTATGCAAGTTTATAATTACTGGCGGTTTGACTGCTGCTGCCGTTGCGCACCTGCACGTTGAAACGGGACAGCTGGTGCTGGAAAACCAGGTTGGGTACCACTCCGCGGCGGGATGATGTGGCGCTGTACAGGCGGTCCAAGCTTACGTCCTGCGTGGCAGGAGCTCTGTCGGCCTCCTTGTCGGTCGACGCTAACATAATATCCTGCGAACCGTCGATGACGATAGGAAGGGTAATGCTGGTCTCACCTACCGTAGGTGACGGATTAGCTACAGCGTCATCTACATAATAGCCGAAGAACTCGTAACGTCTGTCTGGAGCGTAGAAGAAGGGAATCTTATGGGCAGGGTCGCTGTACACGGTGATAGACTCCCGGATTTCGGACGGATTTCCATTTGGAGCCGGAGCAGATTCGGCCTTTACATTATTTATCAGTATTCCGCTTGCGGTCAGGTCCAGCGGAGCTTCGGCAGTGGCCTGGCTATTGAGACCTTCACGGGCTATGCCGTAAATATACAGGTCCTGATTGGTATTCCAGTCGTCGATGGGGCCCAGTCCCTTTGTGGGAACGATTCGGGGCATCCCATCGCCAAAGCGAATGGCCACGTGATCATTCATCAGGTCTTCCTCGTAGAACACATCCTGTTCTTGTTCATGGGAGCAAGCCGTTGCGAGGGCGATAGACAAAAGGGCCGTCGACAAGAAGAACGAAATATGTTTCATAAGCTACTAATGGACAGTAAATGGGCAAAACTGCCAGGGATGTGCAAGCAGCACTGGCACTGGCAGTTACAAAGGTAAGAAAAAATTTTATCACGATACAAAAAAGCTCCGCGGAGAGCGGAGCTTTTAAGGTTAGGAGCCGGGCGCTTAGTCCTCTTCCTGTTCCTGGGCGGCGTATTCCGCTAGGAGCTTGGTCTGGACGTCGGCGGGAACCTGTACGTACTCGGCGAACTTCATGGTGAAGGTTGCGCTGCCACCGGTGAGGGAGCTCAGGATGGTGGAGTAACGGTAGAGTTCTGCGAGCGGAACGCGGGCGTGGAGCACGGTGAAGCCCTTGTCCATGTCCTGGTTCAAGATCATGCCGCGACGGGTGTTCAGGTCGCTCATGCAAGGTCCCACATAGTCGTTGGGAGTGATGATATCCACGTTGTAGATGGGCTCCAGGATCTTCGGGCCTGCGTTGCGGAAAGCCTCCTTAAAGGCGTTACGGCCGGCGATGATGAAGGCGATTTCCTTGGAATCCACGGGGTGCATCTTACCGTCATATACGTATACGCGGATGTCACGGGCGTAAGAACCGGTGAGAGGGCCTTCCTCCATCTTGGACTTGATACCCTTCAGGATAGCGGGCATGAAGCTCAGGTCGATGGAACCACCGACGACGCAGTTGTAGAATTCCAGCTTGCCGCCCCACTCGAGGTCGGTGATGTCCTGGCTCTTGAAGTTGAAGATAACGTCCTTGCCGTCGATCTTGAAGTTCTTGGGAGCTTCCTGACCTTCTACGTAAGGGCATACGAGGAGGTGAACCTCGCCGAACTGGCCGGCACCGCCGGACTGCTTCTTGTGACGGTACTGTGCGGTTGCGATCTTGGTGATGGTCTCGCGGTAGGGCACCTTGGGAGCATAGAGCTCGATATTGAGCTTGAACTCGTTGGTCACTCTCCACTTCACATAGTTGATGTGCTGCTCGCCCATGCCGGTGAGGATGGTCTGACGCAGTTCCTTGGAATATTCAACGCCGATGGTGGGATCCTGTGCTGCAATCTTGTTGAGGGCGTCGCCAACCTTTGCTTCGTCGTTCTTGTCCACAGCCTTGACTGCGCAGCGGTATTTTGCATCAGGGAATACCATGTGCTTGATGGCTTCCTGGCCTGCTGCGGCGAGGGTGACGTTGGTCTTGCCGTTCTTGAGCTTCATGGCGCAGCCGATGTCGCCGGCGCTGATGGAGGAAACTTTCTCCTTCTTGGCACCCACGACTGCATAGATGGCGCTCAGGCGTTCACCGTTGCCGGTTTCGGGGTTCACGAGGTCGGCGCCTTCGTTGAGGGTACCGCTCATCACCTTGAAGTAGGAGATTTCGCCCTGGTGCTGTTCTACGCTGGTCTTGAAGATGAACAGGGAAACGGGACCTGCAGGATCGCACTTTACGGTGCCGCCGTCCACTGTGGGTTCTTCCCTGCCTTCCGGTGAAGGAACTACGTTCACGATGAATTCCATCAAGCGCTTTACGCCCACATTCTCCTTTGCTGCGGTGCAGAACACGGGGATGGTCTCACCCTTGACGAGGCCGGCGCGAAGACCTTCGCGGATTTCGTCGGTGGTCAGTTCCATGGTCTCGAAGAATTTCTCCATAAGCTCGTCGGATCCTTCGGCGGCCTTCTCCATGAGGGCGGCGCGGAGTTCTTCAGCTTCGTCGGCGTGTGCGGCGGGGATTTCAAGCTCCTGTCCCTTCTTGTCGTAGAATTTCATGGTGATGACATCCACGAAACCTTCCAGACCCAGGCCGGGGTTCACGGGGAACTGGCAGATGGCGGCCTTGGAGCCGAATTCTTCGCTGATGGCAGCGCGTACGCCGTCCCAGTTGGCTTTGTCGTGATCCATCTGGTTCACGGCGATTACCATGGGGATTCCGTACTGGTCTGCGTAACGGGCGAACAGGGTGGTGCCAACCTCGATGCCGGCAGTGCCGTTCATAACCATTACGGCAGCGTCAACCACCTTGAAAGCGCTGAGGGCGCCGCCGGAGAAATCGTCGGAGCCGGGAGCGTCGATGAAGTTGATCTTGCAGCCATTGAACTCTGCGTACAGAGGGGTGGCGTTGATGGACTTCTGGTTGGTCTGCTCGAATTCGGTGTTGTCCGAAACGGTGTTCTTGTCTTCCACGGAGCCGCGGCGGTCGATTACCTTGCCTTCGAAGAGCATAGCCTCGGAGAGGGTGGTTTTACCGGAACGCGGAGCGCCGATGAGGACGATGTTGCGGATGTTTTTGGTAGTGTAAGTTTTCATCTGTGTTATTTGTTGTTTTTACTGATTTTCAACGCAGTCTGCAAATATAAGTAATTTATTCGCTCTTTGCAAGCCGCAGTGCACCAATTGCAAGAAGGCTCTGGGCTGCAAGGTAGGTGAGCATTACCATGAACTCCATGAAGATGCTTGGGCCGTTGAAAGTCTGCACGGCGATAAGACTGTCGGAGAAGGCAAAAAGGAATCCTCCGCCGAAGATAATCCACCAAGTGCACGGGTTGGGAAGTCTGCGGATAACGCCGGCAAGGCCGCAGAAAATAAGGAACATAAGAGCCAGTCCATAGATGGCAAATGGCACCAGGAATACGCCCTTCACGCCGATGCCGATGAGAAGCCCGGCCACTGCCAGGGCCATCACAGCCAGGATTCCAATCCAGGCTACAGGCTTGATGCCCTTCCACGACCTGGCTCCGAAGATGCAGAAATAGAATATGTGCCCGGTCAGGAAGCAGAGCAGCCCGCAGGCAAAAGGAATCATTCCGTCAGGAATCAGGAGAACGTCCCCGGCGCAGCCCAGCAGCTGGGCCACGACAAGCAGCCTTAAGGTACGATTTTCCATGCCCCCGGCATACGCCACGCTGGTAAGCGCCAGCAGCGGCAACAGGGCGGGTTTAACGATGGCGGCCATCTGGTGGTCTCCCAAGGCTCGTCCAATTAAGTTGGTAATGACGGCGGCCAGGAAGAAGCACGCCGGCACAATCCAAGAACGGTTTTCGGTTTTCATAGTCTATTGGTTTTCTGCACAAAGTTAACATTTTCAGCCTATTTTATGCCCTTCTCCGGTCAGTTTATCAAAAATAATTTTGTGAAATCCGTAAAACTGCATATCTTTGCAGTCCCGTCCGTTGTGACGGAGTTTTGGTCCCATGATACCCGGAGGGGTGGGTGAGTGGCTGAAACCAGCAGTTTGCTAAACTGCCGTACGGGTTATTCTGTACCACGAGTTCGAATCTCGTCCCCTCCGCGAAAACAATAAAAGACAGCACCGAGCTTGCTTGAGTGCTGTCTTTTATTGTTTTCAGCAAGCCCGCCGCAGGCGGGAGAGATGCCGCGAAGCGGAATCTCGGAGGGGACGAGATTACCATCACCCTCCCCTCGGGGGAGGGCTTAGTCGCAAGCTCCGTTTTCGCAGTTTTCAGCAAGCCCGCCGCAGGCGGGAGAGATGCCGCGAAGCGGAATCTCGGAGGGGACGAGATTACCATCACCCTCCCCTCGGGGAAGGGCTTAGTCGCAAGCTCCGTTTTCGCAGTTTTCAGCAAGCCCGCCGCAGGCGGGAGAGATGCCGCGAAGCGGAATCTCGGAGGGGACGAGATTACCATCACCCTCCCCTCGGGGGAGGGCTTAGTCGCAAGCTCCGTTTTCAGCAAGCCCGCCGCAGGCTTACGGCTTCGGTCACGATATCGGCCGTTTTCTTTCCCTTCGCCGTCAACTTGAACGACGAAGGTCACGTTTTAGCCCCAAAACGTGACCGAGTCCGTCAAGACGGGCCGGCCGGGCCACTCGCCGGGTCGGTTTTAAATCCATTTTTGTATATTTGCACATCAAACAACAGAAAAATGAAACGTTTTGTGCAGATTCTGGCGGTGGCACTGGTTGTCGCTGCGTGCGGGACAAAGGAACCTGAGGTGAAGTATGTGTTTTACTTCATCGGGGACGGAATGGGGATTAACCATGTGGTGGGGACGGAGCAGTACAATGCCGCAACGGGCATGGGCCCGGACAGTATTAACTTCAATCACTTTCCGGTGCGGAATTACATCAGCACGTTTTCGCTTACGTCACTTGTAACCGACTCCGCCGCAGCGGGAACGGCCCTGGCGACAGGTTTCAAGACCTATGACGGTGCAGTGGGCATGGATCAGGATAAGCATCCCGTACCCAATCTGGCCGAAATGGCAAAAGCGGCGGGTTGCGGCGTTGCCGTCATGTCTAGCGTAGGTGTTAACCACGCAACTCCATCGTGCTTCCTGGCTCATGCTGAAAAACGCAATTTATACGGCAATCTTGCCGAGCAACTCTGCGATTCGCAGGCCGATTTCATCGCCGGCGCTTGCTTCATGACAGGCAGGAAACCTGAGCACCCCCGGGAGTATTACGAAAACATGGCCCAGGAAAAAGGTTATGCTATTTTCAGGGGCCCGGACGTGTCGGCCGCAGGATTCGCCGACGGAAAGGTCATCTGCCTCAGCGGCAAGCAGGATTTGCAGCTTCCATACGCAATTGACCGTCAGGAGGACGACACCTCTCTTAAGGACTTTGTATCGGCCGGAATTGCATACATGGAAAGGCATTACCTGGACAAGGGCTTTTTCATGATGGTGGAAGGCGGCGAAATCGACTATGCCGGGCACAGCAACGACGCCGTCGCATGCTTCCGTGAGCTTACTGACATGGCATATTGCGTAGACCTTGCCCTTGAATTTCAGGCCCGGCACCCTGAAACGCTTATCGTCGTTACCGCCGACCACGAGACCGGCGGCCTTATGCTCAGCTCCGGCGGATATGTAATCCACCCTGAGCGCCTCGCCTGGCAGAAATATTCAATCGACAGGACCACAGAGCTTTTCCGTGAGGCATTCTTCCCCGAAGGCGAACCCTACATGGCCCCCTCGTGGGAGCAAGTGAAATCCTTCCTGGCAGAACACTTCGGCCTTTGGGAGAACGTGGAAGTTCCCCAGAAAGAAGAAGAGAATCTAAAGAAAGTTTACGCCGAAACATTCGGCAAGGGGGGCGACAGAAATCTCAGCGTCAAGAACCTGTATACCGAGAATTACAAAATGGTGTCAGAAGCCATCCTTTGCCTGGACCGTATAGCCGGCTATCAGTGGAGTCACCCCGACCATTCCGGCTCTCCAGTGGGCCTGTACGTAAAGGGCGCTGCCGATGACCGCTTCAACACGGTCAAGGACAACGCCCAGATTGCTCCTATTATAGCAGAGTTGGCCGGATACTAAAGCTTTTCTGCGGCCTCCACAGCTTTGAAATAGCGGTAGGAATTGACTTTCACCTCGCCGATGGAACTTTCGTCGCAGACGATGGTCCCGGCGGGGTGATTCTGCAGTCCGCTCAGGGTGCAGTAGTGGGACATGGGACCTTCGATGGCATCCTTAAGCGCGCGCGCCTTCTTGGAGCCGAAAGCCAGAATCACTACTTCCTTGGAGGAAAGCACGGTGGCCACACCGACGGTGAGGGCCTGTGCAGGCACGGCATTGGGGTCTCCGTCGAAGAAACGGGCGTTGACCTCGCGGGTGTCCTGGGTGAGGGTAATCACGCGTGTACGGCTCTGGAGCGAGGAGAAAGGCTCGTTGAAAGCGATGTGGCCGTCTTCGCCCACGCCGCCCAGGAAGAGGTCGAAACCGCCTGCAGCCTCAATGGCCTTCTCGTAAGCGGCACATTCGGCATCGACGTCCGGCGCATTGCCGTTGAGGATATGGATGTTCTCGGGCTTTTCGTCGATATGGTCGAAAAGATATTTGTGCATGAAGCTGTGGTAGCTCTCGGGATGCTCCACGGGAAGCCCCACATATTCGTCCATATTGAAGGAAATCACATTCTCGAATGATACTTCGCCGGCCTTCACCATGCGGATAAGTTCGGCATAGGTCTCAATGGGGGTGGAACCGGTGCAAAGGCCGATTACGAAGGGCTTGTCGGTTACGGCAGCCTTTTCCTTGATGCGTTTTGCAATGTAGTGGGCGGCCCAGAGGGACCCCTCTTTTGCATTGTCTCTGATAATAACTTTCATCTCTTAGTATAATTTAAGGAAAACTTCCATTGCCTGATATTCGGCCATGCCAAGGGCGTCGTACAGACGTGCAGTATTCTGTGTGCGTTCTTCGGCCCTCTGCCAGAATTCGCGGGAATCCTCGCCGGGGAACGGGACGATGTCTTTCTGCGACAAGTGGCGGAAGATGGCGTGGCGCTTCTTCACCACTTCGTCCGGGGACAGCGGAACGGCCATGTCTACGCGGCCAAGCTCCCACTCCATCCAGGCACCGCGGTACAGCCATACGTGGGTGTCCTTGATCCAGTCAAGACCTTCCTCCTTGAGCTGTTCCATTGCCTCGAGGGCTGCTTCGGTGCAAACGCGGTGTGTGCCGTGAGGGTCGGCCAGGTCGCCGGCCATGAACACCATGTGAGGCTTCAGATCGCTGATAAGCTTCTTGATTATATCAACGTCGGCCTGGGTGCGCGGGTTCTTCTTGATGCCGCCGCTTTCGTAGAAGGGCAGGTTCAGGAAGTGGGCGTTGGTGTTGTCGTTAAGGCCGAAGGAGCGCACTGCGCCGCGGGCTTCGCTGCGGCGGATGGCGCCTTTCATTTCAAGAAGAGCCCTGGGTTCGGGCTGGCCGGGGACCTTGCTTTCCACTATCTTTTTAACCTCGTCGAATTTGTCGGCGAAGCCAAGCTGGAAGGCGCAGTCCATGTGCTGGAGCACTACGTCGTCATGTACGGCCACGTTGCCGGAGGTCTCGTAAGCCACATGCACGTCGTGGCCCTGAGTGGCAAGGCGGATGAATGTGCCGCCCATGGAAATCACGTCGTCGTCCGGGTGGGGGGAGAAGATGAGAACCGTCTTCGGGAAAGGCTTGGCGCTTACGGGGCGGGTGCTGTCGTCGGCGTTGGGCTTTCCGCCGGGCCATCCGGTGATAGTGTGCTGGAGGTCGTTGAAAACGTCGATATTGATCTTGTCGAACTTGCCCACCTTGTCCAGAAGCTCGCTCAGACCGTTGTCCAGATAGTCTTTTTCGGTGAGTTTCAGGATGGGCTTTCCGGTTTTTTCGCACAGCCAGACCACGGCCTTGCGCACAAACTTAGGAGTCCAGTCGCAGTTGCCAACCAGCCAGGGCGCCACGCTTCGGGTAAGGAGGCTGGCGGCGGTTTCATCCACGTAGAAGGAGATGTGGTCGTGCTCCTGAAGCAGGGAGGCGGGGCAGTCGGTACTTACGGGACCTTCCGAAATATCCTTAACTGCCTGTGCCTTATCTTCGCCCCAGGCCATCAGGATAATCTTTTTGGCCGAAAGCATGGTGCTGATGCCCAGCGTGATGGCTTTGTCCGGAGTGGCGGCGATGTCGTTGTTGAAATTGCCGGCCTGACGCTTGCGGGACGAATATGACAGCCTTACCACGCGGGTGCGGGTCTTGTTGTTGGAACCTGCCTCATTGAAGCCCACCTGGCCTTTTTCGCCCACACCCATGACCAGAAGGTCAAGGCCGCGGGCCATGGCGTCGAACTTTACGCAATAATCGGAAACTTTATCGGCGGGAACGGTGCCGTCCGGTATATGTATATTCTCCTTAAGGATGTCCACCCTGTCCAGAAGGGCCTCGTGAATGCGGCGGTTACGGCTGCGCAGTTCGATGCCCGACAAGGGATAATACTCGTCGATACTGACTACTTCCACGTTTTTGAACGAAACTGCACCTGCAGCACAGCGGCGAGCCAGCTCGTTGTAGAGGGAAGTGGGCGTAGAGCCAGTGGTGAGGCCCAGACGGAAAAGGCCGTCTTTCTTGGCGTTGATGGAGTCCACGATAAAATCGGCGATGGCATAGGATGCCGGACGGGACTCTTCGTACACATGGGTCCAGATTCTCTCGTAGCTGTGGAGAATACCGGCGGGCAGATCCTTTTCAATCAGGCCACCCTCGTAGGGAAGAGTAAAGTGCTTGTTTCTCATATCGGCTATTACTTTAGTATTTTTTCTATTCTCTCAAGCGAACCATCCACCGGTGCCGGCTGTACATCAAGGAGCCTGCACAGCATAGGGTAGATGTCGATGTTATGGAAGGCCGAACCTTCACCTTCTGTCAGAGGCGCTACGTAGCCCTCTTTGAAATCCGGTCCCAAAGCTCTGAAGGCCACCATCATGTCGGTCTCTCTGGGGTCGAAGCCATGAGTGCCGTGATTCTTTGACGGAGCGTAGTTGAACTGCCATCCAAGGTCGGGAGCCACGATTATGTCGCCAAGCCTGTCGGACGTGCCATAGTTCAGATATTCAGGTACTTCGCCATGTTTCCAGACGCTTATGTGCTCCACCCCGTCAAGGGCTTCGAGGACCTTGTCCATGCAGCCGTCCTTTACCCAGATGCTTGTGGGGATGGTGCCGACTATTCTTTCAATCCACGATTCGTCCAGAAGCGGATACCAGGCGATGAAACGGTCCTTTGAAATCTCGGTCATGCCGTGGTCGCCGGTTACAATGAAGTTAATCCTGTCGCCATGGGGCAGGGCCTTGAGCCTCAGGTAAAGGCGGTGCACCAGGTCGTCCATGTGTTCCGCCATTTCTTTGGTTTCGGGCGAAAACGGTCCGTGCACGTGGCCCTGATGGTCCGGTTCGTCGAAATAGCCCATTACAAGGCGCGGGCGCTCTTTTTCCGGGAGACTCAGCAGGCGGACTATCTCGTCGGCGCGCTCTTCAAAATTCCAGTGGGGGTCTTCGTCCCACTTCCTGTAGTACGTCGGATAAACCCCGCCGATGGCAATGTCGGAACCAACCCAGTAAACGGATGCGCACTTGACGCCCTGCCGCTGCGCAGTGGCCCAAATCGGCTCGCCCAGATAGTAGCGTGGGTCGTAACGTGATTCGTCGTCCCTGATGCTGTAGCCGTGCTGGGTTTCCGGATTCCAGAAGGAGTTGTTCACAAGGCCGTTATGGTCCGGGACAAGCCCCGTTGCTATGGTGTAGTGGTTGGGAAAGGTCGAAGAAGGGTAAGATGCTTCCATCCTTGCCTTTACGCCCACCGTGGCGATGGAATCCATGAAAGGCATCTGATAATACTCCGGGTAGTCCCAGCGGAAACCGTCCAGGGAGATGACTACAGTGTAGTTATGTAAAGGGACAGGGGTGCACCCGCAGGCCGATGCTACGATGAGGCCAAGAAGAAGCAGCTTTATTCTATTCATTTCCGATAAGTGTTACGGGGAAGGTGAAATAGGTGTCGGGGTAGGGCTCGTTGTTCAGAGTGAAGTGCCACCATTCCACGTCCATCGCCTTGAAGCCGTGGCTGAGCATGAGCCGGCGCAGGATCATTCGGTTCCGGAACTGCTCCGGCGTGATGCCGCCTGGTACTTCCTTCCATTCCAGGGTTTCGGGGTTTCCGCAGTAGTCGGGATGGCTTTCCGTGCCGAACCAGTCGAAGGTGCCGCCCATGTCAAGTTCCTTTTCGGTGGTCATGTCGAAGAGTGTGAGATCCACGGTGGACCCCCTTGTGTGGCCGCTTTTTTCGGCAATGTAGCCGCGCGGGAACAGGACATCCTTGGTAAGGGCAGGGTAGAAGTAGGGCTTCATCAGGGTGTCGGCGAAATCCGCACCCCATCTCATGAAATGGTCCACCGCGCACTGGGGACGGTAGGCGTCGTAAATCTTGAGCCGATAGCCGAGGGCTATGGCATCGTCGCTCACGGCTTTCAGACTGTCCGCAGCCTCTTTTGTGAGCAGGGCGGTTGGCGCCTGGTAACCGTCGATACGTGTTCCCACGAAGTTATAAGTGCCAAAGTACCGGATTTCCAAAATGGCATCCGGTACTTTGTCTGTAATGCATACGAAGTCGCTGCTGTCGGCCGCGGGGTCGGTGGCCTTGGGCGCGCAGGCTGCAAAAGCCGCGAACAGCGAAATTATGGCAATGGACTTACGCATATACATATAAGTTTACATGCCGAATCCTATGACCAGGCCCACTGTGACGGAGCTGAACTGAGGGCCGTAACCAAGACGCAGCTGGGGCTTGGGATTGTAGCGGGCATAGATGCCAAGGCCGCCGTAGTTCACCGCAGCCAGGAAGCTGTAAGTGAAACGGTTGGTTATGATGCCATTGGAAAACTGCGCACCGCTGCTGTTGTCGTTGATGTTGCTGTCCCTGGCGTCGATGCCCTTGAAACGGGCGATACCGTTGAGGTTAATCTCGGGAACTACGCCTGCGCGGAAGCTCCAGGCGCCGGCTTTATGCTCGAAGGTGATGGGGAATTCGAAGCTCATTACCGAAAGCTGCGACTTTTTCACCCTTTTAATGTCCTGTGTTTCGATTGCTACTGGTTCGATGATGGTTCCGTTCGTGATGGGATGCCACATGTAATCTTTGTTCATTTTGTAGTAGTCCCAGTCCATGTCCACACCTATGGAGATACTGCCGCCGGAATAAGGATGGAACTGAAGTTCCGCCAGATTGAAGAAGAACTCCACGTTCTTGAAGAAACTGGTATGATCCAGGTAGTCGTTGCTCACCGGGTAGAACGGAGCATGAAAACCAACGCCGATATAGCTGAGGCCGTTGAATGAAACCTGCTCGCGGCTGCCGAAGTCACGATGCGTTTTCTCGGAAATGCTTTCACCGAAGGGCTCGATGCCCTGGGCGAAAACGAGGGCGCTTACTGCCAGAAGGCCTGCAATTACGGAAACAAATCTTTTCATTTTTCTTATCGTTATATTTCTTCAAATTCCAATATTCTTACAAAGTTAGGAAAAAATTCGTATTTTTGAAGCTATGAAAAAGATATTGAACATCCTGCTCCTGGCCATAGTCCTGCCAACGGCCCTTTCGGCCCAGGAGAAAATGCGCCACCAGCTTCGCTGGGGCTGGGGAGACATGCTTTTCGAAACCATGGCCTTCCATCCGTCGCCAGCGCACTCATATCCCGTAAGCGTCACCCTGGGCGATCCTTCCCGTACGGACTATTTCTACACCGGCCACTTTTTCGCCGAGTATCAATATCGCCTTTGCAATGCTGTTCGCGTGGGGGTTCAGGCCGACATCGAAGGCATTTTCTGGAAGGAGGACGGCTCGCCGCTCCGGAACTACGACCTGGCGCTCATGCCCACGGTCCGTTTCAATTATGTAGAAAAGGAAATCTGGAGCCTTTATTCAGGCCTTGGCGCCGGGCTTCTGACAGCCTTCGACAGCCGTCGTAACGTGGAGCTGGCTCCGGCCTTCAACCTGAATTTCATAGGCGTGGAAGTGGGTAAAGGTCATTGGTACGGCGGAGTGGACCTTGGATTCATGGTGGCCCTGAACGGAGTCAACAAGATTTATATGCTTGGCTCCCGCCTTATATCATTCAGCGCAAATTACAGATGGTAGAGATGAAAAAGATAGTTTTTACAGCACTGACGCTTCTGTTTGCCCTTGCGTCCTGCCGTCATCCGGAAATACAGTACGTGGATTTTCACAATTCGTCCACTTTCCATCCATATTCGGTGAAATCGGCCGATGTGGCCATGCCGGACGGCTCCCTCAACCCGGAAGTGGTGCTGCTGGATGATGGATCCGAGGACACGAAAATAGCATCTACGCCTATCACGTCAATGGCCCGCGACCTTCTTGGTGTCATTAACTGCAACCGCCTTATCCATATCGCCGGCACCTTCGAAGGGCACGACGTTGACGGCACTCCCCTCGTTCAGTCCGGAAAACTGCTCCTTCCCGCCGAAGGGCCGGTTAAAAACATTATCCTGGTAAGCCATTTCACCATCGGAGCAAATTCAGAATGTCCGTCGGAGGCCTTCCCGCTGGAGGGTATCGTCGCATCCAAAGGCTACGCCGTGGCTATTGCCGACTATATCGGCTACGGCGTAACGGCCCACAGGATTCATCCCTACATGCACACGGAAAGCACCGCCCGCAGCGTCGTTGACATGGGCCTGGCGGTCCTCCCTTTTCTGGAAGAGATAGGCCGTAAGCCGGAAAGCGACGAAATCATACTCATGGGCTACTCCCAGGGCGGGTCCACAACCATGGCGGTCCTCGACCTCATTCAGGACGAATACCATGACACCTTCAAGGTTAAGCAGGTTTACTGCGGCGGCGGTCCTTATGACCTTGCCGCCACCTTCGACGTTTCCATGGAGCTTGACCAGACAGGCATCCCCAGCGCCATTCCCATGATAGTCCAGGGCATTAACGAAGGCGAACACCTGGGTCTGGAAATGAAGGACTTTTTCCAGGAAAGGCTGCTGAACAACTATCAGGAATGGATAAACTCCAAGAAATATCCGGTTAAGGAGATCAACAAACTTATCGGCAGTTCCGCCCTTCACGAAATAATGACGCCGGAGGGCCGGGACAAGAACAGCCCGAAGACTGCCCGTCTGTACAAGGCGCTCCTGCTTAATTCCACGCTGTATTTCATTCCACATGCCCCTGTCTACATGCTCCACAGCACAGTGGATCAGACGGTCCCTTTCCAGAACGCCCTGAGTGCCAAAGCCTGGTTCAAGGGCTGCGATATCCATTACGATTTCGACGACTACGGCAAGCACGGCACCGCCTGCCTTAAGTTTATCATGAAAGTAGCCTCGATGTTGCCATGAAAAAGACGGTTGTTATTCTCCTGGCATTGCTTGCCTTTACCGGCTGCTCAAAAAAGAGCAGGCTGGAAACGTCAGAATGCAATTTCCAGATTAATATAACGCAAGTATCGGCCACCAAAGTCTATTTCGAAGTGGTTCCGGATAACGTGTATGCCTGCTATTTGTGGTGGGCCTGCACCAGCGATTCAAAGGAGTACGACCTGAGCAAGGAAGAACTGGCCCGTCAAATGCTCTCAGACAGCAAGATTTCATATGAAGCCATGAAAGGAGAGTCCGACGTCTACGCCTCCTTTGCCGATGCTTTCCTGTTCAGGGGAAAGCGCACCTTCACTTGCAAAAGCCTAATGCCGGATGCTCCAGGGAAGATTGTATTGGCTCAGGTGAATCCGAACACTCGGGAAATCATCGGAGAGCCTGTCGAGGTCCGTTTCACCACTACCGAAGACAATTACCGCGACATGACTTTCCGGGCGTCATTCCAGGGGACAGTCCTTACTATCATTCCATCTGACCCCTCCCGTACCTACTTCTGGGACTATATCAGCGAGCGTCAGGCCGAGGACGACTTCGCCACGCTCTATCTGTACTACTACAACCTGGTGTACATGTACGAGGATTACGGCTTTATGGCGGGTCTTTGCAAGAAGGGGACGGACAGCTTCGACCTGTCCCAGGACGCCAATTTAGTTCCCGGAGTCAAGTATTACCTTGTTATAAGCGCATACGAAGAAGGCGAGATCTCTTCGGACCTCACCTTCTACAACTTCGTCTATTACCCCGAAGGGTGCGTAATGGAGGAGGATTAAACGGCTTCCGCCACTTTCCTGGCCAGTTCCATGAAGGCTTTGCCGTCCGGCCTGTCGCTTAAAGCAACAGGTTCGCCGCTGTCGCCGCCTTCCCTTATACCCTGCACAAGGGGAATCTGTCCCAGGAAGGGAATGTCCAGATTTTCTGCCATCTGAGTGCCTCCGTCCCGGCCGAAAATATAGTATTTTTCGTCCGGATGTGCCTCCGGCGTGAACCAGGCCATGTTTTCCACAAGGCCCAGGATGGGTTTATTCACCTGCGGGTTACGGAACATATTGACGCCGCGGAGAACATCGGCCAAGGCCACTGTCTGGGGAGTCGTGACAATTATTGCGCCCGTCATGGGGACATCCCCGATAAGGGAAATATGGATGTCGCCGGTTCCGGGGGGCATGTCTATGAGAAGGAAGTCCAGCGGGCCCCAGACGGTCTGGAGGATAATCTGCTTGAGGGCGGTTGAGGCCATGGGGCCGCGCCATATAAGTGCCTGTCCTTCAGGGGAAAGATGGCCGATGGAAAGCCATTTTACGCCGTACTTTTCGGTGGGCACGAAGAGAGCGCTATTCTCGTCCTCGCCTTCCATCGCTATGTCGATGCCTTCTGTCCCGGTCATAGTGGGAACGGAGGGGCCGTAGACGTCGGCATCGGCCAGGCCAACCCTGTAACCGAGGCGGGCAAGCGCCACGGCCAGGTTCACCGCCACAGTGCTTTTTCCTACGCCGCCTTTCCCGGAGGCTATGCCTATGATGTTCCTGACCTCGCGGAGGCCTTCAAGATTGAACTGGATGCCTTTCGGTGCGGGTTTCGCCGGCTCTTTCACTACCGTGTCCACTTCGATTTCGGTACCGCCGGGGGCATGGCGGTACAGGCAGGCCTGCACCGCGCCCACAAGGTAATTCTTCAGAGGATCCGGCCTTTTGGGAAATCCCAGGGTAACCTTTATCCGGCCTTCGCCAAGCTCGATATTCTCCACCATGCCAAGCTGGACCACGTCCTGGTCCCCTTTGGCAGGGTGCTGCACATCAAGCAGCCATCCAAGTACTTCCTCCCTACTTGACATAAGTAAGTTCGCCTATGATATTGTCTGCGCCGCCGAATTTCTCCACCATCCAGAGGACGTAGCGGATGTCTACGCAGATGCACCTCTGGAGGTCGGGCTCGAACATTACGTCGGAGCTCATGCTCTCCCAGTTTCCGTCGAAGGCAAGGCCGATGAGGTTGCCCTTTGCATCAAGGACAGGGGAACCGGAGTTGCCGCCGGTGATGTCGTTGTTGGTGAGGAAGCAGGTGTGCAGGGTGCCGTCCTTGTCGGCCCAGCGGCCGTAGTCGCCGGCTTCAAGAAGGGCTTTCACGCCTTCGGGAAGGATGAATTCGGGGTCGTCGGGGTTTTCCTTTTCAAGCAGGCCCTTTGCGGTTGTGTAATGCAGGTACTTGATGCCGTCCTTGGGGCTGTAGGGGAGGACGTTGCCGTAGGTCAGGCGCATGGTGAAGTTGGCATCCGGGTACATGGGAGTGCCTTTCTGCCATTCCATCAGGGCTGCGGCAAAGTGCTTGCGGGCTTTGTCGTAGGCGGGATCGGGCATGGCATACAGAGCCATGTAGGAGGGCATCAGTGCCCCGATAACAGCCTGTGCCAGCTCGCTGGCAGGGTCTGCGGTGATTTGCTCGGCGGTAGCGGCCATCAAGCCGGCCTCTGATACGAACACGCTCTTGCTGAACAGTTCCTCCACATAGGCAGGAATATCCATAGTGGCAAAGTCGCGCTCTCCAATCTTGAGGAAGTTGGCAGGGTCGGCGGTCTGACGATAATGCTCGAGCATAGCCACGGCTACTTTCCTGTCGATGGAAACCACGTAGTCACGATATTCCTCGCGAATGCGTTCACGGGCGCCGGCAAGCGCCTCCACGGAATCCTGGCCCTGTTTCAGGGCACGTGCGTAGAGATTGGTAACGGCGGATGCAAACTGCAGAAGTTCAATCTGGTAGGGGCCTTCCACGATGCGGTTCACGGCAATGTTTGCCGCCGCATTCTTTTCCACATTCTTTGCGATATCGGCAATAGGAGTGCCGTATTTTTCCTTGCGTTCGGGATCTGCGTCTATCCATGCCTGCAGGGCCGCTTCTTTCTCCTCCTCACGGCCGATGATGTTCAGGTTGTCGAAAGCCAGTTCCTCGCCTTGCCATTTCTTCCAGCCGTTGGCAGAGGAAGCGTATTTGTCGGCATATTTCAGGCGGATGGAAGGGTCTGCTACCATCTGCTCCCACATAATGTCCTGACGGATTGTGCGGGCGTCGATGCGGATGCGGTTGGTTGCGATCATCTGCTTAAGCTGGGTTGCGGTCTGGTAGCGCTGTGTGCGGCCAGGGTAACCCATAACCATGGCGTAATCGTTCTCCTGCACGCCCTTCAGGGAGATTTTCAGGCTCTTTGCGGGCTTGTAGGGGATGTTCTCCTCGCTGTATTCTGCGGGCATATTGTCTGCACCGGCGTACACGCGGAACATGGAGAAGTCGCAGGTGTGGCGGGGCCACATCCAGTTGTCGGTTTCGCCGCCGAACTTACCCATGGATGCCGGGGGAGCGCCAACGAAGCGGACGTCCTTGTATACGCGGTACACAATCAGGTAGTGTACGTTCTCGTTGTAGAAGCCTACAATCTCAATATCGCAGCCGGGATTGGCCTCCTGTGCCTGCTGTTCCAGGTCTTCGGCATTTACGCCGTGCTTTTCAATGGCGTCGGTCACATCTTCCATGCTCACCAGGAAAGTGACGGTGAGGCCGGGAACGGGAATCTCCTGAACCCTGGTCTTTGCCCAGTAGCCGTCCATCAGGTAGTTGTGCTCGTCCGTGGACAGGCCCTGGATGCTGCTGTAGCCGCAGTGATGGTTGGTAACCAGCAGGCCTTCGTCGCTGATCATCTCACCGGTGCATCCGCCTCCGAACTGCACAATCGCGTCCTTCAGCGAAGCCTTGTTTATGGAATAGATATCTTCCGGCGAGAGCTTGCAGCCCGCAGCCTTCAAGTCTTTTCCGTTAAGCTGTTTAATGAGGGGAAGCAGCCACATGCCTTCATCGGCCATGGCGCTCAGTGATACGGCCAGTGCGGCCACCATTGCAAGAATTCTTTTCATATAAGCTTATATTTTTGCCTAATTCCCTACAAAGATAAAAGAATTATGCAGAACTTCCGCATGTTCTAACGACTTCGGTCACGAAAACGGGCCAAAACGTGACCGTCGCCGTCGGTCGTGACGACGAAAGACAAGAAAAGCCCCCAAAACGTGACCGAGACCGTAAGCCGAATGGTCAGGGGAGGGGGTAAGGTTTCGCCGACATGACCACCCTCGGCTGGAGAGGGAGGGGCCCGCCGGCTTCGCCGGTGGGAGGGGGAGCGAAGCGACGGAGGCGAAACCTTACCCCCTCCCCTGCGGCTGTGCTATGCGTTTTCGGTGGCTGAGCCTTTCACGAAGATCAGGGCCATAAGGGGCAGGGCGAGGATGGCCATGGTAGCGCTGATGGGGAGGTATATGCCGAAATTAACGTACTGGACCACCAGGTAGGTGATGAGCAGGAGGCCTACACCCATGGCGCTGGAAATCAGATAGTGCTTGCGGATGTCGGTGCTCTTGCATATGAGCCGGCTCAGGTTTGGAACGCCCAGGGAGATGAAGCCGATAGGTCCGCAGATGCTTACGGCGCTGGTCACAAGGCACATTATGGCAAGCAGCAGCAGGGCTTTTCCCATGGCCGATATCTCCGTTTCGCCCTTGAAGTGCCTGGTGAGTAGTCCCGCCTGCGAAAGTGCCGCCGCGATACCGATACCAAATAGAACCAGGGAGAAAATGATGTCTCCAGTTGTCACGCCCTCCAGCCTGAAATTGGCCGCGCCCCAGAGGTAGTACTTCTTGAGCAAATCGCCGTTCGGCGCATTCGTAACCACGATTGTGCCCAGCGAGCCGATGAAAGTGCCAAAAAGTATTCCAAAAGTGATGAGCTGCTGTGTGTTCACTTTAAGTGTAACAAAGAAGCAAACCAGAGTGCATACCAAAGTGCAGATAAAGCTGCCCACGGTGAGGCTGCACCAGCCGCTCATGGTGGCGGCGGCGGCGCCAAGGCAGGCGGCGCTGCCAAGGCCCAGGCTGTACACGTCGCCCAGCTGGTTTCGCCACAGATACTGCATCTGGATACCGCCTACAGGCAGGGCGATACCGCTCAAAAGCACATATAAAAGACTTAGTAACATACTGACAGATTTATCATTACACTTGTTCCGGGCATGGGGTAGCCCTGTACTATCTGATACTGGTGGTTGAATATGTTCCTGCATGCCAGACCCGCAGTAATCTCCAGAACTCTTCCCTTGGGAACAGGCAGGTCAAATTTTCGGCCCACAGACGCGTCGCTGACAGTCCAGGGGCGGATGTAATAATCGGAGGTGTTGGCGCTTCGGGACCACCTTTCGCCGGTGACCACTGTGTCCCATGCGGCGTTCCAATTCCTCCAAAACGCTGAAAGACTGACGCTTCCGCTATGGCGCGGGATGTATGGAATCTGGTTCCCCCAGGTCTGGCTCCCGGGAGTGCTGTGGTCCAGGGCGCTTTGGAAAGTATATCGAAGTACCATACCTATATTGAATTTCCCGTGGGAATATCCGGCTTCGGCCTTTGCGTCAAGACCAGTCACATCCACTTTCCCGATATTAAGCATGGTCCAGCGGAACTGTGATGATGTAGGTATTGCGACTATCTTATCCGTCACCAAGTTGTAATAGGGGCTGAGCCTAAAGGCCATCGACCATCGGCCAAAGGAGGCACGGGCACGGATATCCGCACCGATCTGCAGCGCCGACTCCGGCGACAGGGCGGAATTGCCCATAAGGCTGTAGTAGAGGTCGTTAAAGGACGGGAGCCGATAACTCCGGCGGGCGAATGCGCTCAGTTCCAGCCATTTGAACGGCGAATAGAATAAATTCAGTGATGGCATCCAGGCCTCCCTGAAGGCGTTTTCCCTGCTCCATCCGCCGGCCGACGGCGTGTCAAACCTGTCCCACGCTCCAAGGTACGCGATATGGGCCGACGCCCTGAACTTTTCCCACGCAAGCCGGGTTGCCAGCGCTCCCGAAATCTCTGTCCGGCGCGGCGTAACACTCTGTCCGGCATCGGAGTCAAGGGCGCTGTGGCGTATGTCGGCAGAAAAGTCCACTGACCAGGGATCGGCCAGGATAAGCGACTGGGCCAGAGAAAGATATCCGCTTTGCTGACGATAGTGAAGGTTGTACGGCAGTGCCATCGGATTCTTCTCCGGATGTGTGTTGTAGTGAGTGTAACTATTTGAGTATTTAAGTCTTAGCGCAGTACTGTATCGGCTGGTCCATTCCTGCACCCATCCGCCCTGCACGAAAAGGTCCTGGTCGGCCTGGCGTTCGGCGCTGAAAGGGAAACCGGCGGCGCGGCGTATGACCGGCCCCGGGAACCCCCGCTCCGAGCCATAGCTGTAAAGATGCAGGTTCCACTGTCCGCCTGTAAGCTTTCCGGAAAGCTTCGTCTCAAGCCTTAGGCTTTTTATGTCGCCGTTTTCGCGTACCAGCGTTGTGTCGAAGCATTGATACTTGTACCTTCCGTTACTGCCAAGATACTCCCCTGAAATGCTTAAAGTCATGTGGCCCAGGTCTTTAACCCAACTTAAGGAAGGGTTTATGGTGCCAAACGAACCACCCCTTATCCGCGCCCTCAGGCCGCTCCGTGGGCTTGCCGATTCAAGATGCACCGCAGCGCCGCAGATATATTCCGAAGCAGTTTGCAGCCGTGCGCTTTTCTGGCCGGAATACAGCGACACCATGCCTATCTCATTGGCCGAAAAACGTCCCAGGTCCACCTGCATGTTCTGGGCGTTGTCCACCTGTATCCCGTCGATGAAAACGCCCACATGCTCGCTCCCTAAACTCCTGACATTCACTGTCTTGAGTCCTCCCACACCACCGTAGTCCTTAACCTGTACGCCGGTGAAGTTGCGCAGTATGTCGGCGATTTGCGTGGGTGGCGCTGTGAGGGAAGGCAGAAAAACCTGCTCGGATGCCTTCACTACAGGGAGAGTTTTCACAGAATAGACGCTGGCGGGCGCAAGTGTATCCGCCTCCTGCGCAGCTGCGGCACAGGAGGCAGTCAAAAGAATGATAACCAGCTTATTGCGCACTAATAAAGTGCGAAATGGCCAGGGCAAACTCCGGCGGTAACGCTCCAGAGTTTGGCACCATTGCTATAGCAGGACACTTTGCCGGGGTTGAAGTAGTCACCGGCATCGCCCACCAGGAAAGTATCGGCATTGATTGCGAAAAGCCCGTAAGGCACGGCTTCGGTGACATTGAGTGAAAGGGCCGATTTAACCCCATCCTTAACTCTCCATGCGCTGTATTCATGTTTCGCGCTCCAGTCGAATTCGGTGTCGGTGCCGATGCAGTAAACAGTGTCGCCGTTTATGGCCGATACGCTAACATAGTCGGCGATTTTACTCACGTTATCCGACTTGTCTATCATGTAAAGGCCGGAATGGATGCTCCAGTAATTGCCAAGAGAAGTGACGTAAATATTGCCTTTGCCATCGGAATAAACGTTTTTCAGATTCACTTCCACTGTCAGGGTTTTAGATACCGTAAATGTCTTGGTATCAATGATTGAGAGCGTATTGTCATAAGAATAATTCGGGGAAAGCTGGCTGGAAATGCCGCCGGAATTGGCTACATACAGCTTTCCATTATAGCAAGCGATGCCTTCAGGCTGATAACCTACCTGCACCGAGCCTTCCATCTTCTTGCTTGACAAATTGAAGCGATAGACCTCTCCCTTGGGGTTGCTGGAATCGGTGATGACGTAATTGCCATCGCCGTCGTAACTTCCGCGTGCAAAAGCACCCGCCCATGTAGTGACGTATGCATATTTGTCGTCGAATGCAATGTTTCGGGGTGTTGGCATTCTGATTGCGGCAATCTCTGTCTCGTCCTTGGCCGATACTACCTCAACGATGCCGGAATTGTTGATTACCATCCAGAGTTCGTCTCCGTGAACTGCAACGTCGTTACCCACGTCTCCCAGACCTGCCGCCTCCGCGGGGTTCATTTTCTTGAAAGCGCCCGTAACATACTGTCCGTCGCTGAAACGAAGGAAGTCCAGGGTGGAATTGTTGGCCCCCATGCCGCCCTCATTCAGGACGAAAACCTTCTTTCCGGCATTGCTGAAAGCTGATACATCAACACTCTGGCCGACAAGTTCGGCATCTTTGGAGGGAGTCTCCGGGACAGGGTCCTTCTGGCACGCAAATACAGTCATGAGCGCACCAAAGCCTAAAAGCAGTCTTGCCTTTTTCATTAATAAAGAATCGCTATAACTGAGACTTGCCCCCGAGCCTCTATGTTTAACTTTGTCATGGCAGGTCTTCTGACTTCTCCCGGCACCGGCCTTCTCGAAGAAGATGTGTTCTTCAATGGCTTTAAGATTCGGTGCCGTTATGGATAACACAGCTGCGGGCACAGTTCCGGTCTCTCACCGGCTTCCCTATTAAACCCGCCGGAGCACAACGCCCGGACAGGGTACCATAACCCGGACACAAAGTTAGAAATTTTTCACGAAATACGTCAGGGCTGCCGGTCTCGGTTACGTTTCGGCCCGTTTTCTTGTCCTTCGTCGTCACGACTTACGGCGACGGTCACGTTTCGGCCCGTTTTCTTGTCCTTCGTCGTCATGACCAACGGCGACGGTCACGTTTCGGGGCGTTTTCGTGACCGAAGTCGTCGGCGCGGTGCGGCTATTCGCAGCGGGAGAGGTCGGCAAGGACGATGGCGGCCATGGCTTCCACGATGACGGGGGTGCGGAGGGCGAAGCAGACGTCGTGGCGGCCGGGGATGCCTCCGGCAGCTATGCTGGAG